>ENA-UEQK01000413-UEQK01000413.1-human-gut-metagenome-genome-assembly--contig:-NODE-413-length-31058-cov-29.426681_pt1 | contig 31058 bp, 19 predicted proteins | sample MGYA00242939_ERZ507942 | MGnify/ENA primary metagenome ERZ507942 (study PRJEB26167, sample SAMN06115485) | human gut metagenome | host: Homo sapiens | place: China:Chongqing | collected 2015-03-30... | reverse complement strand
GGGAGGGAGGGGTTTGATCGATCAGCCAGTACTTGATGGCGGTTATTCGCTTATACGCAGGGGTCATTTGGACCGTGCTGGGAGAGGACCTGTAAAGATTGTAGGCTCTTTGCTCATAGGAGGACCAGTTTCCGCGGACAAGAGTCTTCCGCAAATCCGGAGTGAGCGCCTCAGTTTTCTCGTATGCGAGATCGGCTTTTAACGTATTATTAATGCCTTTTCCGATAAAAATATCTTCATAATCTTTGTTCATGCTATCTTTATCGTTTATATTCTCACGAAACGCGGCTTCTATCTTGTCCATATCATAGCCCTTTTCAAAATGCAGGCCCAAAAAGGGAATATTTATTTTGGCGTAGAAATAATGAGCTGATCCGTACCCTGTTCCCAGTAATACGTAGTATGCCATTTCAAATCACCAGTGTTATTTCCAGTTTCGTCAACATTTTTGCTGGGATCAACCTGCACTCTGACCTTGTCATAAGCGCCGTTTTGTATCAGATATTTGTCAATATCCGAGAGCTTTTCCGGCCCGGAGTGGTATCCATACGATTTCTTAAATTCGTTGACGCCGGAAGGACCATTTGTCCATTCCGGATCGTCATAGCTCGCCGGGCTGTTTGTGGGGAAGGTATAGCTGCCATTGACGGCGACGGCTTTCGTAACCGCACCCTCTGTTTTTGCGCCCTTGACATTGCACAGCTGGACGAAAAACATCCCGCTTCCCTCTCGCTCTATTGTCTTATTGTAATTTTTCGATACAGGAATAGTAAGCGATTGTGTCAGTTCCTGTGTGTCAGGCGCAAAGGTCAGGGTTGTGTTCACAGAGGTGTAGTAATCTGTCGGCGCGGTGCCCGCCAATGTGCGCACTGTAACCGAAACCTCTTGGGGAACCGAATGGTTCAGGGTTACGGTTACATGTACAGCACCGATATACGACTCGACCTCCATACTGACGGCAGCAGTGTGATCCACCCCCGAAGGGAACTGGATCGCTTCGCTCCCCTCCGGCGCAAGCACATCGATGCCCTCGCTGTTGATCTGCTCCATCAGGCTGTCCAGACTGTCCAGCTGCTCCTGGCTCCACTGGTGGCCGTCAAAATAGGTCTCCCGCAGATAGGCGATGTACTCCTCGATTTCCAGCATCACCTTCAGGTCGGCCACCGTGACAGGGGTTCCGTCCACATTTACCACCGTGTCGTCGGCCAGCGCGCCATCTTTCACCAGGGCCAACAGCTCGTCCGCCGCGATCTCCCGGCCGCCGCCCGACAGGGCCAGATTCCAGTCCGGCGCCGCCCCGGTTTCTGTCAGCAGGCCATATTGCGCCAAAAAGACCACGACTTCCAGCACCGCAGCGCTGTCCGCCTTCTTGCCCAGCACCGTCACCACGGGGGCAGCGGGGGACTGGGCGGGGGCGCCGATGCCGAAAGAGCGGCCAAAAGACGCAAGGATGCTGCCGGATTGCTCCGGATCTTCCTTGGGGGCTTCATCCGGGGCCGTCCAGTTGTCCAGTGCCGCGCTCAGCGCAATGGGGGGCACCGTTTGGCCGTCCACCTGAAGCTGCCAGTCCGCCGCGGGGACGTTATCCACCAGCAGGCCCAGCTGCTCCATACGGTCCAGCATGCCCTTCAGTTCGGACAGGACGCAGGCGCTGCCGTTGACGGTCATATCGCCCTCCGTCATGGTCCGGGCCTCCCCGATGGTCAGGGGGCGGCTCTTTTCCTGAATGGTGATGACGCCGCTCCAGTTGGAGAACAGGCCCCCATCCTCATCCAGCAGGCCGTACTCGTCCAGAAGGGCATAGTAGTGCTGTGCCTCATCCTTGCTGCCGCATAAATTCTCCAGTGCAGTCAGGATCTCCTGGTTGTGGACGCGGCCGTTTTCCCACAGGGCGGCAAAAGCCGTGGTGGGCAGCATGGTGACCAGCATTGCAGCGGTCAGCAGGCCGGAAGCCAGCCGCTTCCAGATGCGTGTGTGTTTCCAGCTTCGTTTCATCTTCGTTCCTCCCTCTGTAAATCTGCACAGTCCGTTTCTTTGGGCAGAAGGGACGTCCCACGGGGTTCTCCCCGTGGGACATAGGGCGTACGCCCTATGTCGATTGCGCCATGCTCTGCCTCTGGCGGATAGGCTCTGCCCATGATAGAGACGCCTGCGCGCATATTTACTGATGGTTTCATCCTACCAAAATCCGCTTGAAATTCAATAGGACATGCGCGAATGGTAGAAAATCGTGCGCGAATGGTAAACAGGGACGGTTGACAAAGGCGTTTTGGACCGGTAGTCTATTGATATAAGAGATCAAAAACGCTGAAACAGGAGGGGGATGGAGCATGAGGGAGAGGCTGTGCCGTTGGGCTTTGGCGGCGGTGTCGCTGGTCCTGTGCGCCCTGTTTGCCCTGGGTCTGCTGGCCTATACCCAGCCCATGGAGGCGCAGGTCTACGACCTGTCCTTTGTCTGGGAGGGGGAGACGCCCCCGGAGGGCTGGGCCTTTTCCGACAAGGGCTGGACCGTGTTCACCCAGGAGGGGACGGAAAAGCGGGAGCTGGTTCCGAACGGCGTCGGCGGCTACACCGGCCTGGACTTTCCCGGCCAGACCATTTACTTCTCCCGGGTGCTGGCCGAGCCGCTGGACGCTCCCACACTCCAGATCGCTGCGGCGGACAGCGCCATCGCCGTTTTCCTGGACGACGTGCCCGCTGTACGCGGACTTTGACCGGGAAACGGCGGCCATCGGCGCGCTCCGTCTGCCCACGCTGGACGCTTACCGGACCGAGCCGGTGACCATCTCCCTGCCCATGGACTACCGGGGCAGGACGCTGACCATCGCCCAGGGTACCTATATTTATGAGGGGGTGCCTGCGGCGGAGATCACCGCATATCCGGCGGCAGTGACACTGCTGTGCGGCTACGCCTATGAGAGCGGCCTCATTGCCCAGAGTTTCCGAACCGCCATCCCGGCGGCACTGGCCTACGCGGCGGCGGCGCTCCTGCTGGCGCTGATGGTGTGGCGGGCCTTTCACGGCAGGCGGGATCCGGGTTTGCTGTGGGCGGCTCTGGCGTTATTTTTCGTCATGGCAAGAGAAGTGGGAACAGCCCCCTTCTTTTATCAGTATTTTGGCCGCACTCAGTTTGACTTTGCCGGTCTGGCCCGTTTCTTTGCGCTGGCCGCTCTGCTGGCTTTTCTGTCCAGCCGGGCGGGAAAGCGGCGGTGGGCGCTGTGGGTACTGACCGGGCTTTACACGCTGTCTGTCAGCATCTATCTGGTGATCGAACTGCGCGGCCTGGAGCTGACCAGTGATCTGCTGATTTTCCTGGCGGTCAGCCTGCCTGTTCTGCTGGGCTTTTGCGCCCTGCTGGCCGCGCTGGCGCTGGGCGGTCTCTTCTGGCGAAAGGAAAGCAGGTTCTACCGCTTGTTTTGCCCCATCATGCTGGCTGGCATCCTGCTGTTCGTGGCGGGCGCCGCGCTGGCGCGGCCGCTCCCCTCTCTCAGCGGAGTGACGATCCATTATCTGCTCTGGCCGGTGATGGCCGCGGCGCTGACCGCTGCCGTCCTCTCGGCGGTGGCGGAGGTCTTATCAGGCGAAGTTGCCCGCCAGACGGAGGCCCGGGCGCTGGCGGAGCGGGAACGCATGGCTCTTGCCAGCTATGAGAGCCTGCTCCGCCAGCAGCAGGAGATCCTGATGCTGCGGCACGACATGACCAAGCACCTCCGGGTTCTTCAGGGCATGGTGACAGAGCCGCAGGCCGCGGCCTATCTGCATTCCCTGACCGGGGAGGTGGCCCAGACCCGCACCATGGCAAACACCGGGAACCAAATGATCGACATCCTGCTCAACAGCCGGCTTGCCGCCGCGCAGGACGCTGGAATCGCGGTGGAGCTTCAGCTGACACAGGCTCCGGAACGGCTTGGCCTGTCGGATACGGAGCTGTGCTCTCTCCTGATGAATCTTCTGGATAATGCTGTGGCGGGTGCGCAGGCTCCCGGTGTGGCGAAGCCATACATCAAGCTGGATCTGCATCTCAAAAACGGCTTTTTTGTCTTTACCTGTGAAAACGCCGCTGTTTGGGAATGGATGAAGCGGGAGCATAAAAAAGAGCCCATGCAGACGCATGGGCTGGGCAGAAAAATTATTCAGCAGATTGTAACAAGGCACGGCGGCCTGCTCCGCACGGAAACAGGGGATGACTTTTATCGGGTGATTCTGGCACTTCCCATCAGCGCCTGAGGAGATCCAGCAGCTTTTGCTGGATTTCTGCCATACGCTGGCGGCTGACGGGCAGGGTCCCGCCGCCCCGGAGCTCCAGCGTTCCCTGGGAGATGCCGCTCACATAGTCCAGATTGACCAGAATCGTCCGGTGGCAGTAAACGAACCATTCCGGGAGCTGGGCTGCCAGCTCTGACAGGCGCATCCGCAGCTCAAGCTGTCCCGTGGGGAGGGAAATGCGGATCCCCCGGCCCCAGGTCTCCGCATAGTGGATGTCCTGCAGGGATACGCGGGTGCGGCCTGTAGCGGTGGGGAGCATCAGCTGGTTTCGGCCCTTGAGCTGCCGCCGGGTCTCTTCATAGCAGTGGAGCAGAGCTTCGCGAAGCAGTTCCGGATCCAGCGGTTTTGGCAAGTAGCGTTTGGCGTCCACCCGGTAGCCCTGCATGGCCATCTCCCGGTCCGTGGAGATGAATACCACGTTCGGAGTGTCCGGATACTTTTTCAGCACGGCGGCCAGCGCCATGCCGTCCAGCTCTCCCATGAGCACGTCCAGCAGCAGAAGGTCAAAATGCCGGCCGGTCTGAATGTCTGAGAGGAGGGTTTGACTGCTTTCATAAGCTGCAATGGAGCAGGGGAGCCCGGCCTTCGCCATGATGCTCTCCGTCAGCTGGATGTTATGCTGCAAATCGGATATCTCATCGTCGCAGATGGCAATTTGATACACGGCGCTCCCCCTCTCAAACATTCTGTGTTTTTCTTATTATAGCACAGAGGAATGAAAAATGGAAAGGCTTTCTCGCCATGCTGCGGCAGCTCATTTTAACATGTGCAATGGCGCTGAAATTGTTTTTTCACTTGCATATACAGTGGCTCTATGGTATAATGTGTTTACTATTTTAAGAAAGGCGAGGTGGCTTGATGTCGTCTGTTCGCTAAAATTGGGACAATCAGAATGTGTGCTCATCGATGGTTGGATGGGTTATATTGTTGTACCTTTTTTGCGGATGGATTCATTAGGCTGAGTTGTATGCAGACGGTTATGTGCCGCCTGCCGTTTTGACGCACGGCTGCTGGAAGAACTGCAGAATTGATACGCGGATAACCCGTTTTCATGGGTTATCCGTTTTTTGTTGTCCTTTTGTTTGTAAACTTATCCAATGAAGTCGAAAGGATCCGATTTATTATGACGGAAACAAGGAAATGGAAACAATCCTTTTTAATCGTTGCGTTGGGACAGGCCGTGTCACTGCTGGGCAGCCACGGCGTCCAATTCGCGTTGATCTGGTGGCTGGCGGAACAGACTGCTTCGCCTTTGATGCTGGGTGCCTCCGGCCTTGCGGCCTATCTGCCCATGACGCTGCTCAGTCCTGTTGCCGGAATCGCGGCAGACCGATTCAATCGGAAATTCATCTGTATATTTTCCGATCTGGCCATGGGCTTTTGTGCTCTGATGTATGCAGTGCTGCTGTGCTGGTTTGATCTTCCGGTGTGGACGGTGTTTTTCCTGCTGTGCACCCGGGGCGCCGGCAGCGCTTTCCAGCAGCCGGCCATCCAGTCCATTCTTCCTCAGCTGGTTCCGGCAGAGAAACTGGTGCGGACCAACGGTTGGATGCAGCTGATAAATGCCGGCTCTTTTCTCATCGGCCCTATTATCGGTGCGGCGCTCTATGCGGCCTTCCCGCTGCCGGTGGTGCTGATGAGCGATGTGGTGGGGGCGGGACTGGCCAGCCTTGCCCTGGCTGCGGTAAAGATCCCGCGGTTGGAGAAGCGGCAGAGGGGGCAGAAGAGCGCGGCGGCACAGTTCAGGGAAGGGCTGCAGGTCTTTCGGGAGGATTCGCGGCTGTTCCGTTTGGTGCTGGCCCAGGCCCTGTGTATGTTTTTCTACGGCCCGCTGTCCTCTTTTTATCCCCTGATGACCAGTGATTATTTTAACCTGCCCGCCCTGTACGGAGGCGCTGCGGAGCTGTCTTTTGCTGCGGGGATGATTTTGTCCTCGCTGCTGTTTTCAAGCGTTTGGAAAGTCCGGCGGAATATCGGCGTTTCGTATGCGGGCCTGTTCGGTATGGGCTTTGGTGCGGCGCTGTGCGGCGTTCTCCCGCCGTGCTATGGGGGCTGGTTCGTATTCGCGCTTGGCTGTGCCCTGTTGGGGGCGGCGGGCAATGTCCATCTTGTCCCGTTGACGGCTTACATCCAGAAGAGTGTGGCTCCCGAGAAAATGGGCAGGGCGTTCTCTGTACTGACCCTGATTTCATCGGTCACCATGCCGGTGGGGCTGCTCATCAGCAGTCCAATCGCGGAAACGGCGAGCGTGGCAGTGTGGTTTCTGATCTCCGGCATTGCCATAATGGCTCTAGCGGCGGGTGTGTTTTTATTGGATTCCTGGAAAGAAAGGAGAAAAAAGGTATGATTCGTATGCTACAGCCCCAGGATACCGGGCGTGTCATGCAGCTTTGGCTGGAGGGCAATCTGGATGCCCATGCTTTTGTGCCCGGGAATTACTGGTGCGAAAAGGTTTCCATGGTGCGTGAGCTGCTTTTGCAGGCAGAAGTCTATGTATATGAACAAAACGGTGAGATACAGGGCTTTGTGGGACTGCAGGGGGATATGATTGCGGGGATTTTTGTGGATCGGCTGCACCGCTCCGGGGGGATTGGGAAACAGCTCCTGGATCATGTGAAACACCTTCATCCGGTTCTTTTGCTGAGCGTTTACCGGAAAAATTTATCTGCTGCGGCGTTTTATAACCGGGAGGGATTTTCTGCGATAGAGGAAGGAATGGATGAAGACACCGGAGAATTGGAGCATACCATGCGATGGGCGAGGCGGGAAAAGGAAACTCTGCAGCGGGCGGCAGTGACGCTGCTCCGTCTGCGGGAGCATCCGGAGCTGGCCAGCTGCGCGGCTTTGTGGTTCAGCGCCAAATGGGATATCCCTGCGCAGGCATACCGGGAGAGCATCCGGCAGTGTGTGGCGGGCAAAGAGAGCGTGCCGCAGTGGTATGTCGTGCAGAACGAAAACCGGGAGATTGTAGCCGGAGCCGGTGTGATTGAGAACGACTTTCACGACCGAAACGATCTGGCGCCGAATGTGTGTGCCCTTTTTGTGGAAGAAGCGTACCGCGGGCAGGGGATTGCCCGCAGTGTGCTGGACGCGATCCGGCAGGATTTGAGCGGGATGGGAATCCGAAAACTGTACCTGGTCACAGATCACACGGAATTTTATGAAAAATGCGGATGGAAGTTCCGGACTCTGGTAATCGGCGGCGACGGTTTGCCGGAACGGTTGTATGAATCCGGGGATGGAAAAAGCGCTGTAACCGACTCCGGGGCGGGCGGAATCCAATAATATTCTGGGGGTAAAATGCAGTTTTCCGTATAGGCGGGCGCTTCGACGGTACAATAACCGTATCTGTATGCCGTTATGAGAAAACAGCCTGAGCGGCTCAGTACCGTGCACATTCGACGCTATGCCCTGTATCTGCGGGAGCAGGAGCGTGCCCCGGCCACCATTCAAAAATACCTCCATGACCTGCACGTTTTTTTGGAATATCTGGATGGCCGCCCCCTCACAAAAGCCGTGCTGATCGGCGGGAAAGAGGAACTCACGGCCAACCACGCTCCGGCCAGCGTTAACTCTATGCTGGCTGCGGTGGGAGGGTTTCTCCGCTTTATGGGGTGGGAGGAACTGCGTGTAAAGCCCCTGAAGATTCAGCGCTCTCCTTTCTGTGACGAGGAACGGGAACTGACCCGCGCCGAGTATGCCCGGCAGGGAGGATACAGCACTGCCCAGGGCGGCATGGCGATTCGGAAATACGTGGACTATGATGCAATTTCCCGGTACGCGCTGGAGGCTATGGACTGGGCCAATGCCGCAGGAATTCTGAACGGTACCAGTGCCACCACGCTGGCGCCCCAGGTGCAGGCTGCGCGGGCGCAGGCTGCAGCCCTGCTGACGCGCCTGTGCCAGGCGGCGGTGCAGGAAGTTTGAGTGTTCTGTTCTTGTACCGGCGCGCGGAACATTCTGCTTTTGAACGCAACGCTTTGTGAACAACCTTATCATGCGGTGCGCCCCACAATGGTCATTCCGACCACTGTGGGGCGCGCTGCTTTTTGTCCCTTTCTGCCGCTGTGCAGTTCCCGGCCTGCGGTATTTCGAATCTTTCGAGCCAGTATAGAATAAATGCTTTTTATAAATTTAGTTCTTATTTTATAGGTAAAACACACGCCGGCGCAGTGGGAGGGGGCAGATACTGAAAGATGGATCGGGAAATAAAACAAACAGTGTGATGGTATCTATGCGCTTTGTACAAAACGAATGCTGGAAATTTTATGAAATGGCGCTTGCGCGGATCTGGTTTATCCGGTATGATGAAAACATAAAAACAAATTTTTATTTTTGTTATTTAATTGGAAAGGAAGGGAGCGTGCCATATGCCGCGCAAAGCTTATTCAGAACAGGAGCGGGAGCGGGTCCGGGAAGCACTGCTGGCCGCTGCTCTGCAGCACATTGCCGCGCATGGACTGAAACATGCCAGCGTGGAGACCATCTGTGCAGCAGTTGGTATTTCCAAAACGTTTTTCTACTCCTTCTTTCCCTCGAAAGAAGCGCTGGTGCTGCAGGCGTTGTCTTACCAGCAGCCAAAATTGCTGGCCTTCGCCCGGACGCTTATGAGCGACCCGAAGTTGAGCTGGCGGGAAGGTTTGGAAACCTTCCTGCGCCGCTGCTGCTATAACAGCAGCGGCATAGCTGTGTTGTCTGCTGAAGAGGAACAGATGGTGTTCCGGCGCTTGTCGCCGGAGGAATACCAGGCGTTCCAGCGTAGTCAGCTGATCCTGTTTGGCGAACTGCTGGCTGTATTCGGTATCCCGGTGGCGACGATTGATCCAAGGTTGTTCGGCAACCTGGCTCTGGCCATGATTATGGTGCGCAAGGCTATGCCGGAAGGCCTGCCCTTTCTCTTTCCGGACGATGGTCGGATGAAATGGTGTCTTCTATGACTTTCCGGTATTGTACGTCAAACCGATACCCATTCTTGGAATAGCCGTAGATGTAGTCTATACATCGGTTGGGACGGTCTGCCGGGAAAGTATAAGAGGTTGTGTCATTGAGGGTGGCAAAATGTTTTGCCAATTCCAGCTGGGGAACGCTTGCTGGTGCAGAGTTCATGTCGCCTGCCATAAAGATGGGCTTATCGACGTTTTGCAAGGCTTTTTCTATCAATGGTACGGCAAGGAGCTGGTCTTCTGGAGTGAGGGACTGGTGTGTGGCACAAAATACATAATCTTTAAATTCTGCAATAATGAGGGTACGTTTTTCTTCCCGTCCGGGCATTGGAATGATTTTGTATTTTATGGGTATCTCTCTGGAGAGGATTCCGATGCCGTAGCTTCCACCCTGAAAAGGAATGGCTGCTGCATAAGTCCCGTGCATTCCGGTCAGTTTTTCTAGTTCTCCGAGAGCATGGATTCCTTTGTTGCGCACCGTTACACTGTCAAGTTCCTGCAGGGCGACTATGTCCGGAGAAGTTTGACTGATAACATTGGCAATGCGCCGGTAATTGTACTCCTTGTCCATACCTATGCAATTATGTACGTTATAGGACAATATGTTCACTTGCTGTGCATGGGCAGGTGCGAACATCAGTACAAAAAGTACTGATAGAAATAAATTTCGTTTCATTGGCGGCAATAATTGAATTTGTCATAATCCCAGGATATTACCGGTACTTCCCCCCGGTTGGTTACCATATTGTCCGTTAAAGTTCTGTATCTCTTTAGGATTGAGTTCCAGTCCTTTCTTCATGTCTTCTGCAGAGCCTTCCTTGTCTCCGTTCAGCAACTTGGCACGTCCGCGCTCATGATAGGCCTCTGCGAAATTAGGGTTCAGTTCTGTGGCTTCCGTAAAGAGCTCGATGGCTTCTGCCAGCTTGTTTTGGGTGATGTAAAGCTGTCCTAAGTAGAGGAAGGCTTGTTCGTTGAAGGGATTCAACTCTGTCACTTTCTGATAACTGCTTTCTGCTTTTTCTTTGTTTCCCGTAGCTTCTTCTATCTTTCCGCGGAGCAAGATGGCACTTTCGTCTTCCGGGTCTTGTGCCAGAATGGTGTCTATGTCTTCCATCGCTTCCTTGTATTGCTGCATTTGGACCAGTGCTTCGGCACGGAGCAGACGTGCTTCGATGAAATCATCTTTCAGTACGATGGCTTTCGTAAGATGAGCGATGCACATGATGCCGTCCCCTTGCCCATTGTCTGCTTTGCCGAGCAGGTAGTGTGCCATGGCGTTGCCCTCTTCTATTTCGATAGCTTTCTTTGCCGCTCCTGCCATGGCGGGATAGTCTTCCTGCATGTAGCATACGTTGGCTAGACTGAGGTAGGTGGAGGTATGTTCCGGCTCTATTTCGGTCATACGTTCCAGCAGTTTGTGTGCCTCGTCCAGTTCGTTGGTCTGGGTGTAGACTTGGGCAAGGTAGCCCATGGTCTCAAAGTCTTCCTGAATGGCAAGGGCTTCAGTGAAGCATTTGATGGCGTAGTCTGTACGGCCCATGCGTTGTGCACGCATACCGTCATACTTGAATATCTCAAAATTCTTCTGCTCGTTTTTTTGTTTCTCATTTGCCGGACTGTCTGACTTGCCGGAGAAAAAAGATTTAAAGAATCCCATAGGTGATTAAAAATTAAAGAATTAAAAATTAAAAAGGAAAAGGAGGGGCATGGCTGATAGGAGATGTTCCTCTCAGCGGCAGGACATTCTTTTCCAACGGCAAAAGTAATGAATTATTTTTTGATTTGAAGCATTCCGTTGACAGCAATTACCTTGCCTTCGTCCAACAATTCATGTAACACATCGATGAGCATGTTTTTATCGTCCGGTATCTGTTCTGCCAAAGTGGCTGGAGTTTGTGGTTTATCAGATAGGGCTTGAAGAATCTTTTCAGAAAGTTCCTTTTCCGAAAGGTGGCCGGAAGGTTTCTTGTTCTTCAAATTGATGCAAGTGTCGCACTGCCCGCAGTTATGCTCGTTCTTCTCTCCGAAGTAGTGTAGCAGCATCCGGCTACGGCACACGGTATCGCTGCTCACGTAATCCAGCATGGCACTTATGCGTTTCTCATATCGCTCTTTGCGTTCCTCGTACACGGTGGAAGGGATTTGCAGGTGGCGCATTTCAACCCTCTCTCGCGTGTATATTATATATGGTGTCTTTTTGCGGGGGATGTAACTGACGATATGTAGCTTGGCTAGGTGGATGAGCTGTTCATACACTTGCCGGCGTGTGAGTCCAGTGCGTATGGCCAGTGAATCTTCATTGATGAAAGCATGGTCTGTGAAAACCCCGGTATAGGAGCGGAGAATGGTTTGGATGAGTTTGTCCATATCTTCGCCGAGCTCTCTCAGTTTATAAAGTTCATCTCGACGGATAGTGAACAGTAGCCGGGATGCATTGTCTTGTTCGTCTGTATATTCCAGGTATCCCGCTTGTGTCAGAATCTTCAAGGCACTGTCCACGGGAACGGGGAAGTACTTGAACTTTCGACAAAAGTCTTCTATATTGAACTCGCGTACACAGCCTTGTCCGTCTCCCATTGCCATCTGGTAATAGTATTGAAGATGCTCATATACTTCCTTTATATACTCTTTTTCAGGAAAGGTGTCGGGAATGCGTTTGTGCAGTGTTGCCTTATCCGACTTGGCGTAAAGGACGACCGCGTAGGCTTTTTGTCCGTCCCTTCCGGCACGTCCTGCTTCCTGGAAGTAGGCTTCTATGGAATCGGGCAGGTCCATGTGGATGACAATCCGTACATCCGGTTTGTCGATACCCATACCGAATGCATTGGTGGCGACCATGACACGGCTTTCTCCTGTTTGCCAGCGTTGTTGGCGGATGTCTTTGGTGGCGTCATCCAGTCCGGCATGGTAGAAATCTGCGGTGATGCCTTCGTTGTGCAGCAGTTCGGTAATTTCCTTGGTGCGGCGGCGGTTGCGCACATAGATGATGGCGCTTCCGGGCATACGGCGCAGGATGTGCAACAGCTCTCCCGTCTTGTTTTCCGTTTTACGGACGATATAGGCGAGATTTTTGCGCTCGAAACTCATGCAGAACACATTTTCCTCACGGAAATGCAGACGGGCCTGGATATCTTTCACTACTTCCGGAGTGGCAGTGGCTGTCAGTGCCAGCACGGGTACACCGGGTAGCAGTGTGCGTATCTCGGCTATCTTCAGATAGGCAGGACGGAAGTCGTAGCCCCATTGCGATATGCAGTGGCTTTCGTCTACCGTAATCATACTGATTTTCATCTTCTGCAGTTTGGTGCGGAAGATTTCAGTATCGAGCCTTTCGGGGGAGATGTAGAGGAACTTGAAATTGCCGAATATACAGTTCTCCAGTGTGACGATGATTTCCTGTCTGCTCATGCCTGAGTAGATGGCAAGCGCCTTGATTCCCCGCTTTTTCAGGTTTTGTACCTGGTCTTTCATGAGGGCAATCAACGGAGTGATGACCAGGCAAAGTCCTTCTTTAGCAAGTGCCGGAACTTGGAAAGTGATGGATTTTCCTCCTCCCGTGGGCATTAGTCCCAAAGTGTCCCGTCCCTCGGTAATGCTGTTGATGATATCTTCCTGGATTCCCCGGAAGGTATCGTATCCCCAGTATTGCTTCAGAAGCCTCACCCCCAATCCCTCCCCCATAGGGAGGGGAGTTTTGAAGTTACTACTGCTGCTCATGGTCTTATTGAACTTTCTTGCTACTTCTTATCGTTGAATTGATATTCTTTCCTTCTCTATGCTAATAGTAGTGATTACTTATCTTATAGCATCAACCAATTTTCATCATTTCCTTAATATAAGGAGACTATTCTTATTCCCCTCCCTGTGGGGGAGGGGTTAGGGGAGAGGCTTTCAGTTCGGCTTTATGTCTTCAATCTGCAACTGCACTTCACCCCTCTTATGGGTATTCTCTTCAATGGAATAGCAGATGTCGAAGGAACGTTTGGTCTTGATGAAGCGTACGTGGGAACTTTGCCCGAAAGCGATGCCGTTCATTACATTGTTCGATTTATTATCCACCAGTTCTAGCTTGATATGTTCCTGGTCGCGGCCTACGACTTTGCTGGTACCATAATCATAGACATTGTGCGTACAGAAAATGGGTTTGGCATTGTCCGGTCCGAATGGATTGAATTTCTTCAAGTCGCTGAAGAATTTCGGAGTGATGTCTCTGAAATCAATCTCGGCATTGATGTCGATGACGGCGCATGTCTGTTCCGGCAGGATATTTTGTGATACGAACTCTTCGAAGCGTTCGATAAAGGCCGGTACATTTTCCACCTTCATGGAAAGACCGGCGGCGTAGGTATGACCTCCGAAGTTTTCCAGAAGGTCGCGGCAGTATTCAATGGCTTTGTAGACATCGAATCCGGAGACGGAACGGGCAGATCCGGTTGCCATGTCATCCGTACGTGTCAGTACTACTGCCGGCCGGTAATAGATTTCCGTCAGCCGGGAGGCTACGATGCCGATGACGCCTTTATGCCAGTCTTCATTGTACAATACGATGGAACGTCGGTCGGCAAGTCCGTCCAGGTCAGCTACAATCTTGTTGGCCTCCTCGGTCATGGTCTTGTCCAAGTCCTTGCGTGTCTCGTTGTATTGGTTGATTTGTCCGGCTTTCTCCAGGGCAAGAGAGAAATCTTTTTCAGTAAGCAAGTCAACAGCTTCTTTCCCGTTCTGGATACGTCCGGAGGCGTTGATGCGGGGACCTATTTTGAATACAATGTCACTGACGGTGATGTCCTTGTCCGTCAGTCCGCAGACATCAATGATTGCTTTCAGGCCTACGCTGGGATTACTGTTCAACTGCTTCAAACCGTGGTAGGCGAGAATGCGGTTTTCACCCATAATGGGGACAATATCCGATGCGATACTGACGGCGCAGAGGTCCAGTAAAGGGATAAGGTGATGGAACTCGATACCGTTGTTGAGGGCAAATGCCTGCATGAACTTAAAGCCTACACCGCATCCGGACAGATGTTCATAAGGATAGGTGTTGTCTTCCCGTTTGGCATTCAGAATGGCTACAGCAGGGGGCAGTACATCATCGGGGACATGATGGTCGCAGATGATGAAATCAATGCCTTTCTCCTTGGCGTATGTGATTTCTTCGACGGCTTTGATACCGCAGTCCAATACAATAATCAAACCTACACCACTCTCTGCGGCATAGTCTACTCCTTGGATTGAAACTCCATACCCCTCATTGTAACGGTCGGGGATATAGTAGTCGATGTTCGAATAGAACTGTTGAATAAACTTGTAGACCAATGCCACAGCCGTGGTACCGTCTACGTCATAATCTCCATAAACAAGAATGCGCTCTTTCTTTCCCATTGCCTTGTTCAGGCGCTCTACGGCTATATCCATATCCTTCATCAGGAATGGGTCGTATAAGTCCGGTAGTTGGGGGCGGAAAAACTTCCGGGCATCCGCTGCCGTTGTTATTCCCCGCTCCACCAGCAATTTTCCCAATATTGGGCTAATTCCCAATTCTTGGGCCAGTTGTTGGCTTGCTTCTGCCTGTTCGGGTGTAATGGGTTGATAATTCCATTTGTGAGTCATTTTATATATTATTTTTTCTTTTTCTATCTCAAGATGTTGGGGGAGTAGAGGGGTTCAATACGTGCACTTTTCTCCAACAAGGTGTAAAGGTATGAAAAACTCTTGAAACGGAGGTGAATTCTGCGGAAAAACTTTATAAGTATATGTATTCTCCACTAAAAAACTTTATTTTTGTATCCATTAGAAAATATCGCTATGCTTGTTTTTATCTCTTGTGCAAAGACCATGGCAGCGCGCTGCTCTGTTGTCGTGCCCGAAGTCACAGTCCCGAAATTCGAAACGGAGGCTGTGCGGAATGCGTTGGAAATGTCGCAGTATTCAGTATCCGAATTGGAAAGGCTTCTTCGGGTGAATACCAAAATTGCTGCCGAGAACCGTTTGCGTTTTCATGATTTCTGTTCGGAGGAGAATCGTTCGATGCCAGCCGTTTGCGCCTACACGGGAGCTGTTTTTAAACGCATTCTTCCGAAAGATTTTTCAGCGGAGGATTTTCGTTATGCGCAAGAACATCTGCGTATCACTTCTTTTCTTTATGGGTTGCTTCGCCCGCTGGACGGTATCAAACCCTATCGTTTGGAAGGAGATGTCCGTTTGCCCGAAAAAGGTGGAATATCCATGTTTGATTATTGGAAGCCTTTGTTGACGGATTACTTCATAGAGGAAATTAAAAACTGTGGCGGTGTTCTCATTAATTTGGCAAGTGCTGAAATGAAAGATTTGTTCGACTGGAAGCGGGTGGAGCAAGAGGTGCGTGTTATTACGCCCGAGTTTCAAGTTTGGAAGGCCGGACAGCCGAAGACTGTCGTTATCTATGCCAAGATGTGTCGCGGAGAGATGACGCGTTTTATTGTCAAGAACCGTCTGGAGTGTCCTGAGGAGTTGAAATCCTTTTCTTGGGAGGGCTTCGTCTGGGATGAGATACGCAGTACGGAGAATGTATGGCATTTTTCGTTAGGTACATTTATGTAATGAAAAGGTACATTACGTTTGGCTCAGATGTTACTATATGTTGCTTTCGATGTTTGCGCAAAATGAAGAACTAAATACGCAATTTAGGATGAGGGAAAAGAATGAACCCTCTACATTTGCATGCAGTAAACTTAAAAGCAATATACTATGAAGAGAAACAGATTAAGAACAGTTGTTGTATTAGCTTTGACCATATTTCTATTGAATGCTCCGGTTTGTGCTACAGCTTCCAGATTGCAGGATACTTGTGCGGAGGCGCGGGATGAGGTTGCACTGCGGCCTGAGTGGATGAGGATTCTCCATGATACGCTTCCTATATGTAAGATTTCTATTCCTGGTTCACACGATAGCGGTAGTATCAAAGGAGGGCATATGTTGAAAACACAAGCAACAGATATTCCCGCTCAATTACGGCAAGGCATCCGTGCTTTCGATATCCGTTTGGAAAAGAAGGGTAATAAACTGGGGGTGTTTCACAGTCATGCCTTTCAGGATATATATTGGGAAGATGATGTTTTACCTGCTTTTATACACTTTCTGCAAACATATCCTTCTGAGACTTTGATTGTTTCCTTGAAAAAGGAAGGGGGAGAATTGCGGGATTATGCTTCTCTGCTGTCCGTTTCTTTAAGCAGCCCTGAGTATCAAAGTTATTTCGTGATGGACTTTCGCCCTGAACTGACGCTGAAAGATTGCCGTGGAAAGATTCTTTTCCTGCATAGGGATCATGCTATGGATAATTATCCTGGAGCAGCATGTGTAGGTTGGGAGGATGACAGTACTTGCCTGCTCACTCTTCGCAATAAAGATGGTAAGGAAGGAGTGGCTTTGCTCGAAGATGAATATCAATATGAATCGGGTGAGGAGGCCGGGAAGAAGGTAGGGGTTTGTGTCCGTAATATTGAAGGGATGTCTGCTGAGCCGGTTTCCTCACGTCGGTGGGGAATTACTTTTGTAAGTGCGACGGGGCTGCCCTTGGGAACCCCTAAAGTCTTTGCTGATAAGGTGAACAAGCCTATTGCTGACTATTTAAAACAAAAGAATAGCCGGAATTGCGGTATTGTTTTTATCGATTTTGTCAGTGAACCTGGAGGAAAAGATTTGGTGGAATATTTGATTGACAGTAATGTTTGCGCAAAATGAAGATTTATATGCGCAATTGGGAATACTGAAAAAAAAGCATTTTCTTAATTTTGCACATGTTGAACACCTTAATGTTATATACTATGAAACTGTCAATAGATTTAGGAGGAACCAATATTCGAATAGCCCAAGTGGAAAAAGGGAACTGCTTGAATAAAGTGTCGGTTCCATGTTTAGCTCAGCAAGATGCTTCTACTGTGCTAAACCAGCTTTCCCAGCTTATTCGGAATATGATGAATGAGCAGGTAGATGGTATCGGTATCGGTGTCCCTTCAATTGTTGATCCGGAGAAAGGAATTGTATATAATGTAGCAAATATATCTTCTTGGAAAGAAATACACTTGAAGGAGATTTTGGAGAACGAATTCAAGGTGGCAGTTGCCATTAATAATGATTCCAACTGTTTCACTTTGGGGGAGAGCCTATACGGCGAAGGAAAATCTTATACCAACATGGTAGGCGTTACTATTGGGACCGGAATTGGAGCTGGCGTTGTCATTGGCCGTCGTTTGTATGGTGGGCAATATATGGGAGCCGGTGAGATAGGCTCATTTCCTTATTTGGACTCTGATTTTGAACACTATTGCAGTAGTTTCTTGTTTAAACGTTATGGCACTACCGGTGCGGTAGTAGCTGAAAAAGCCCAGCAAGGAGAACAAGCTGCATTGGAGATTTGGAAAGAGTTTGGGAGGCATTTGGGTAATCTTATAAAGGCAATTCTTTTTGCCTATGCTCCCCAGGCTATTGTTTTAGGAGGCGGTATTGTATCGGCTTTTCCTTTCTTTAAAAATGCTATGGAACAAACAATGCAAAGTTTTCCCTACAAGATTATATCGGATAATGTGAGTGTGGTGGCTTCGCATCAAAAGGATTCCAGTTTATTGGGTGCTGCCGCTCTTCTTGAGTAATAATCCCTATACGGTTTGATTGAAAATAATAAATATTTTGCAGTTATATTATTTTACGCATAAATAAGGACTGTTAGAGAATTGTTCCTTTTGTAATAACTATGTAATTCTGCTTTCTGACCTTTGTGGCGGAATTATAATTTTCTATATTATAAACTTTAAATTTTGAATGCATGAAACAAGTAAATCTTAGAATCTATCGAACGATTCTGACCCTATTGTTGGGACTGTTCTTGTCGGCAGGTGCTTATGCACAGCAGATTTCTGTGAAAGGAACAGTAAAGGATCAGACTGGCGAACCTGTGATTGGTGCCAATGTGTTAGTAAAGGGGACGACTAATGGAGTGATTACGGACGTTGACGGAAACTTTAATGTTTCGGCCGATAAAAACGGCGTATTGGTAATCAGTTTTGTCGGCTATGTGACTCAGGAAGTACCAGTGGCAGAAAAACAAATGGTAATTGTGCTTAAAGAGGATACAGAACTTCTGGATGAGGTTGTTGTATTAGGGTATGGTGCGAATACACGTAAGCAGGACTTGTCTGCTTCAGTGGGTGTAGTAAGTAATACTGAAGAATTGGCTGCTCGCCCGGTAACTTCTACCGAAGGCATGCTGCAGGGACAGCTGGCAGGTGTTACCATTACGGCCGATGGTGGCGACCCAACTTCTTCTCCTAACATTGTGATTCGTGGTCAAGGCTCACAAGATGGAGACAATGTACTTTGGGTTGTGGACGGTGTTCCCGGTGCACCTATCTCATCCATGAATGATATTGAAAGTATCGTTGTTTTGAAGGATGCTGCTTCTGCTGCTATCTATGGCGCACAGTCTGGTGCAGGTGGTGTTGTGTTGGTAACTACCAAAAAAGCGAAACAAGGTGCTCCTTCGTTGACTTATGACGGCACTTTTGGTATTCGTCAGGCTACCAATTTGATAGAACCACTGAATGCGGAGCAGCAGATTGAGATGCGTAAGATATCTCATCAAAATGCAGGACTTTCGCTTCCAGTCGGTTGGGATGTTACCAAAAATCCATGGATAGGTACGACTCGTACTGATTGGATGGATGAGATTTTCCGCACTGCCTTCTACCAACGTCATAACGTAGCGTTGAATGTAGGTTCTGATAATTTTTCAAATCGTATATCTTTTGCTTACGATAATGATGAAGGTGTTTTGATTAATACTTTCAAGAAGAATCTTACATTACGTTATAATGGTAAAATGCAGCTGAACAAGTGGGTGAGCGTCAGTGAGGATTTTGTATGGCAGAACACTACCCAACGTTCCAAAGCTACGGATAACGATGCTTATACAGGACCTATCCTTTCGGCTATCTACATGCCGGCAAGTGCCACTGTCTATAATCCGTTGGACGGAAGTTATGGTGGTGTGACTACGGAAGATCCTGCCTATATTGAAAAATATGGTTCGAATTTCTCTGATATCCACGGGGATGCTGTAAATCCGGTACGTCTATTGGAAGCAGAGAATTTGTATGACAAGATAAGTGACATATGGAGCACTACCAGCTTGGAGATAGCTAATGTACTTCCTGGATTGAAGTTTACGAGTCGTTTTACTTATAATATGAAGACTAATCATTACAAGAAGTTCAATCCTATTCGTGATGAAGTAGGTAAACCGGCTTTGTCGAATAATCTTCAAGAAACTACTTACCGTAGAGATGCTTGGAAGACGGAAAATACCCTGACTTATGATAAGACATTCGGTGAACATACGGTTGGTGCCTTGTTCTCGACTACGGCAGATCATTCTGAAACGCGTGGACTGGAAGTGACGGGTAAGGATTTTGCGGATGAATCGGAATTTTTACAATACATGGCGTATGCAGGATCAGTGACAGCATCTGACTATTTGACTGGACCTGATGCCAATGTGTCGTTGATTGCCCGTTTGGCTTATTCTTATAATGACCGTTATTTTGCTACTGCATCTTGGCGTCGTGATTATGCTGGACGTTTGCCTAAGGAAAATAACTATGGTGATTTCCCTGCAGTGACCCTTGGATGGAAAATATCTAATGAAAAATTCTTTAAGAAGAGTGATTTTATCAGTTTGCTGAAATTGCGTGCTTCTTGGGGGCGTGTAGGTAATTTGAGCTCTATAGGGCTTAATTATAAGTCTGCTTTGTTGAAGAAAAGCTCGTGGACAGAACAAGCACAATATGGTCCTGAGGCAAATAATATCTGGAATACTTTGATTTACAACGGCTCTGCGTTAAATCCTGATTTGACCTGGGAAACTTCAGAACAGACTGACTTGGGCTTGGATGTTGAGATGTTTAAAAACCGTTTGTCGGTATCATTAGACTATTTTGATAAACGTACTTTCAATTTGATTCAGACACAATCAATGGGGTGGCCTTCTACTATGGGACTCGATGCCATGTTAATCAATCAAGGTGAAGTGCGTAACCGTGGCTTTGAGATTCAAGCTAATTGGAGCGATAAGATTAACAAAAACCTTTCTTATTTCGTATCGGGTAACTTCTCGTATTTAAAGAACTGGGTATCAGATATAGGTGTGAAGGATGCGGATGGCAATCCGGGTTTGTGGCCTAATGATAAAAGGTTCCGTAGCATCCCTTATATGATGCAGAGTACGGAAGGGGAACCTCTGAATTCCTTCTACTTGATTAAGACAGATGGTTTGTTCCAAAGTGATGCAGAAGTTGCCGAGTGGAATGCTAAACATGGAACATATGTGACCAATGATAATGGTGAAAAAGAGTGGGTAGGTATTCAGCCGAATGCCAAGGCTGGTGACTTGAAGTTTGTGGATCATAATGGCGATGGTAAAATTACGGATGCAGACCGTCAGTATATGGGTAGTGCGACTCCGAAGACGACTTTTGCCTTTACATTGGGAATGACGTGGAAAAAACTTTCTTTCAGTGCCATGTTCCAGGGAGTAGGTGGAGCAAAAGCTTTATATGTAGGAAAGTACATGCTGTTGAGTGATGTAGAAGGAAACTTTAACCGTTCCAGCGGGATATTGAATGCTTGGAGTCCTACAAATACCGGTTCTGATATTCCTCGTTTGTCAAAGAATGACCCGAATGGAAACTTTACGACTGCATCTGATTGGTATTTGGAGAATGCTTCTTATCTGCGTTTGAAGAATGTAACCCTTTCTTATGATTTAAGCGATGTATTCCGCAAGTGGTCTCATTTGAATGACCGTAACAGCCGTTTGTCTGTGTACTTCAGTGGTGAAAATCTTGCTACTATCACTGGATATTCTGGTATGGATCCTGAATGTGGTGGCTGGGATGCTTTGAAATATCCGGTATCTCGCGTATTATCTGTTGGTGTAAAATTGACTTACTAATAATTAATAGAGAAGAATGATTATGAAAAAAAATATATTATTTTTTGCGATGTCTGCCACATTGCTTATGAGTTCTTGCAGTGACTTCCTTGATGTGCAACCAGAGGGAGATGCTACTACAACGACTTATTTTACCAATGACCTGCAGGCTATTGATGCTGTAGATGCATTGTATGAAAGATTTCATCAGGAAGCTGTATATGGACGCGAACTGTTTTGGGAACAAGGTGCCGCGTGCGACGTTGTGTGGGGAAAGACCCGTGATTTTCCAACACTTGCTACATTGAAATATACAGGAGACGAATCCCCTTTGCGTACTATTTTTGATACTATGTACAAAGTGATGGCACGTTCCAACTGGGTAATACAAGAGTTGCTTAAGAAAGGGAAAAGCACCACTTTGAGTGATATTGAAAAGAGAAGTCTCGGTGAAGCTTACTTCACTCGTGGATGGGCTCATTTCTTGATTGCTTATCGTTACGGTCTTGATACACAAGGGGTACCTTTTGTCCGTTATGAAGATTTTGAAGGTGGCTATGACAATTCTATTCCTCCTCAGCAAGCTTCGGTCATCGATAATTATAAATTGATTATCTCGGATATGGACAAGGCAATAGAGTATTTGCCCCGTTTTGAAGAGTATGGAGATAATGATAGAGGACGCGCGCACGATGCGGCTGCAGTAGCTTTTAAAGCTAAAGTTTATGCTTATTGGGCAACTTGGGATGCTACACAATGGGGAAATGTAATCAGTATGGTCAATGAACTGGAAACTGCTTACGGACGTGATTTAGCCGGTACTTATGAAGAGTTGTTCTCTTCTGATTTCTCTAAATGGTGGAATAAAGAGTATATTTGGACTATTCCTGGAAATGGTGGCTCTCAAGGTGGCGGTTCGGAGTTTCCGGGAGTTGTCCTTGAGAACAAAGGCTGGGGACAATATAATGGCTGGGGACAGAACAAGCCGTCTTATGATATTTACGAAGAGATGTTGAAAGACGGAGCTGGTAATGACCGTTTGGTTCGTACGGTTTTAGAGTATGGTCAGGAATTTCAATTCTTGGGTGAATCCCGTGCTTTTTATTCAAGCTCGGATATTGAATCCGGTTTTATGATTAATAAATACATGGATCCCTTTAAGTATGAAGATGCAGCCAATAAGGGGTATATCAATACAAACGGAGACTGGCCGACGGTACGTATTAATTTTCCGGTTATCCGTTTTGCAGAAATGTTACTTTTCCGTGCGGAAGCTTATTTGATGACTAATAAAGCGGACTTGGCTACGGCTGATTTGAATCGCATTCGTAAACGTGCCAATGTTGCATTATTGACGGGCACTGCTACTATGGCTGACCTATATCATGAACGCCGTTGTGAATTGGCATTTGAGTTTACAGACCATTTATATGATTTGAAACGCTGGTATCGCTCAGGCAATACTGAAATAAAGGCTTTGGCTGCTGCCGAATTGAATGCCCGTCCGCGCGTACGTCATTATGCCAACCGCCAGGACCCTGCTTCCACATTCGTTGTAGGTGAGTATGAGGATTATACGGATAAGATTGCTTATCAGGATTACATGATCGTATTCCCTTATCCTTCGGTTCAGATTACCAAATCTGATGGTAAATTAAAACAGAATCCTCATTATGATTGATATTTTCTCTGAAAGAGATAAAATATAAAAAAAGACCTCATTGCCATTGGTCTAATCTGCAGGGGTTGGTATTTTCGGGTATTGATCCTTGCAGATATTTCTTCTTTTTCTTTCATTTGCAAAGGCTATTCATAAAATCATTTTAATATACGGAGAGACGGCATTCCCGACAGTCTGCAGCGCTCTTCAAATATACAGTCTGATGAAATTAAAAACTCTTATATGTGCAACTACTGCCTTTTGGGCTTGCTGCTCTTGTACATCCGGTGAACTATCTCCCGTAGACTATGTAGACCCTTTTATAGGTACCGGCTTTCATGGGCATACTTATCCGGGGGCAACCGTTCCGTTCGGGGCGGTACAGTTAAGTCCTGACACGCGTGCCGGAAACTGGGATGCTTGTTCGGGGTATCATTATAATGATACGACTCTAAAAGGTTTTTCACACACACATTTAAGTGGGACCGGATGCATTGATCTTGGGGATATACTGTTTCGTCCTACTACGCTGAAACCGGATTTGACTACGGAAAGCATTTACCAGCCAGCGGCTTTTTCCCATAAAGACGAAGATGCTTCTGCCGGATATTATTCGGTTGTTCTGAAAGAAGAAGGAATAAAAGCTGAATTGACGGTAACGGCACACGCCGGTATGCACCGCTATACGTTTTCTTCCGGCAAAGAAGCATCTATTATTATAGATTTGACTCATTTGCTTGATAACGAATATATTTATGAGGCTGAACTTGAACAGACTGCCGCCAACGAAATAACAGGTATGCGCAGAACCAGGGGATGGACGGACAATCAGTACGTTTATTTTGTAGCCCAGTTCTCGAAACCTTTTCAGGCCATAGACTTTATACAGAATAAAAAGATGGTTTCTGCAGGAGTTAAGTTGAACGGTACCGATTTGCAGGCTTGCTTGTCCTTCGATAATAGTAATGGAGAGCCGGTTATAGCCAAAGTTGGATTATCCATTGTCAGTGAAAAGAATGCACGTGAGAATTTGGAAACCGAGGTGATAGGTTTCGATTTTGATGCCGTGCGTAGTGCTGCCCGTTCCGCTTGGGAACAAGCTCTCTCTGCTATTACGGTAAAAGGCGGCAATACGGACGACTTGAAGAATTTCTATACAGCCATGTATCATTCTATGGTTGTACCCAATGTCGTGAGTGATGTCAATGGTGAGTACCGCCGTCATAATATGGAAATTGGGCAATTGCCAAAAGGCAAAGTGCAATATTCTACATTTTCGCTTTGGGATACTTTCCGTGCATGGAATCCGTTGATGACTTTGATTGATACAACTTTGGTCAATAATATGATAAATTCCTTTCTGGACATTTACGAATCTTCGGGTGAACTTCCTATCTGGCCGCTTTCTGCCGGAGAGACGGGAACTATGATTGGTTATCATGCAGTGTCCGTTATAGCAGATGCTTATATGAAGGGTATTAGAGGATTTGACGCGGAAAAGGCGTTGGAAGCTATGGTAGTTTCTTCTGAAAAGAACAAAAAGGGAGCTGATTACTATATTCAGAATGGCTTTATTCCTTCTAATATAAAGAAAGAGTCCATCTCTTGTTTGCTGGAGTTTGCCTATGATGACTGGTGTATTGCACGTATGGCTCAGGAAATGGGTAAGGATGATATTTATCAAAAGTATATTCAACGTTCCCAGAACTATATCAATGTTTTTGATGGTAATACAAAATTCTTCCGCCCCAAGCGGATGGATGGGAACTGGGAAACTCCCTTCAATCCTATTGAGATAGGTCGTGCCTATACGGAAGCCACAGCCTGGCAGTATCGTTTCTTTGTACCTCACGATGTAAGCGGTATGGCACAACTGTTTGGTGGTAAGAAAGAGTTTATTACCGCACTCGATTCTATCTTTACAGTAGAGTCGGATGTACATGGCGATTTAGTGGATATTACCGGACTGATAGGTCAATATGTTCATGGCAATGAGCCGAGCCATCATATCGCCTATCTGTACGATTACGTCGGACAGCCTTGGAAGACGCAGGAAATGACACGCCGTCTGCTCCATGAAATGTACGCTCCTACGCCTGAAGGAATCATTGGTAATGAAGATTGTGGACAGATGTCCGGTTGGTATATATTATCCAGCTTGGGTATTTATTCAGTTTGTCCGGGAAGCAATGAATTTGCACTGACTACTCCTCTATTTGAGAAAGCGGTTGTCAACCTGGCAAATAGAAAGACTTTGACCATCCTTGCCAACAATCCGAAGAAGAATGTCTATATCACAAAAGTAGAATTGAACGGACAACCGATAGATGTAAATTTTATTACTTATGCACAGTTGATGGAAGGTGGAGAACTTCGTTTTACTTTGTCCGATAAGCCGAATATGGAGAGAGGTGTTTCCTCTGAAGCATCCCCTTATTCCTATACTAAAGATGAAGTCGTTTCCATTCCCTATGTGGATAAGGATTTGAACTTGTTTATGGATAAGGTAACGGTTGCATTGGCCACAACAACCAAGGATGCCGAAATCAGATATACATTGGATGGCAGCGAGCCCACAGAGCAGTCGGCATTGTACGAGCAGCCTTTTGAACTGGACAAGACCACTTTAATAAAAGCCAAAGGATTCAAGGAAGGTCTCCGCTCAAGCAGAACATTATCCATATCGGCAACGAAAGCTGAATTAAAGGCTGCTCTTTCTGTAAATCCTACTCAGAATGGTACATCTTATAAGTACTTTGAAGGCACTTACCAGAAAGTGGCTGATGTAGAAAAGTCACCGTTGCTGGAGTCTGGTGTCATGCCCGAACCTTCTATTAAGGGTGCTAAGCAGGAGGATCATTTCGGTTATATCTTTTCTGGATTGATAAATGTTCCCGAAGATGGGGTCTATACTTTCCAGACCCGTTCGGACGATGGCAGTGTCTTGTACATTCACGATGAGCAGGTAGTCAATAATGATGCTTCCCATGCTGCAATTCCTGCTACCGGAATGGTCGCGCTGAAGAAAGGTTTTCATCCTTACAAGCTCTATTACTTTGAAGATTATGAAGGTGAGTATTTGAGCTGGGCTTGGAAACTGCCTTCTGCCGAGAAGTTGGCACCCATCCCTGCATCGGCTTTATTTGTGAAATAATAGTTTAATATATATGCTATGAGAAAGTTATTTTTGTTATTTTTACCTTTGTTCGCTGCATCATGCGGACAGGTGAAGCAGCAGGCGCCTGCACCAGAGCCCGTTAATGTCATGAGTTTCAATATTCGCTATGACAATCCGGAAGATAGCTTGGACAACTGGCAATACCGTAAAGACCGCGCGGCAAATGCCATCCGTTTTTATGATGTGGATATATTGGGTACGCAAGAAGTACTTCATAATCAGTTGGAAGACCTTAAACAACGATTGCCGGAATACGGAGTCATCGGTGTAGGTCGTGAAGATGGAAAGGAAAAGGGTGAATATAGTGCACTCTGGTATAAGAAAGATCGTTTCAACTTGCTGGATTCTGGCTATTTCTGGTTGAGCGAGACTCCTGAAGTTGCCGGTTCCAAGGGCTGGGATGGAGCTTGTGAGCGTATCGCTTCATGGGCAAAACTGCAAGATAAAGTAAGTGGCAAGGAGTTCTTCGCATTGAATACCCACTTGGATCATGTAGGTGTTGCTGCACGTCGTGAAGGTATAAGCCTTATGCTGGATAAAGTAAATGAGTTGAGTGGTAACTTACCCGTAGTAGTAACGGGCGACTTTAATGCTAGTCCGGAATCGGATGTCATCAAACACGTGACTGACCCTTCCAATCCGGAACACTTGACAGATGCACGCCAGGCATCGGCAATTGTTTATGGTCCGGCATGGAGTTTCCATGATTTCGGAAAGATTCCTTACGATAAACGTCCGCTGATTGATTACGTTTTTGTACGTAATGGACTGAAAGTTTTGAGGTATGGTGTATTGGCTGAAACAGAGAATAATGCTTTCCTCTCCGACCATGCCCCTATTTTAGTAACGGTTGAATAATAAAACAATAATTATGACTAAGATATTAAGAATATGTATCGTTATGCTCTTGGCAGTCTTGCTACTGCCGGTAGAGTTATCGGCACAAAGCCGCCGTGATAAAGAACAGACCTATGTTTTGGACCAACCTTATGAGGTGACAAAGATTACCCCTCCCCAGGGCAAGAAGATAAAGAATGTCATCTTGATGATTGGTGATGGCATGAGTCTTATGCACGTATATTCTGCCTGGACAGCCAATCGAGGCAAGTTGTTTTTGGATAACTGCCAGGTAGTGGGTTTGTCTAAAACTTATTGTGCCAACAAGCTGATTACAGACTCGGGAGCGGGTGGAACAGCCATAGCTACGGGGCGGAAGACAAACTATCATTCTGTGGGTGTAGATACCGAAGGACGTCCTTTGAAATCATTGGTAGACCTGGCTGCTGCTAAAGGTAAATCGACCGGTATAGCGGTGACTTGCCGTCTGTGGGATGCCACTCCTGCTGATTTTTGTTGCCATAACAAGGATAGGGATGCGGAAGCTGAAATCGTAGCAGATTACGTTAATTGCAGTGCCGATTATGTATTCGGTGGAGGTGCCAAGCTTTTCGAAAACCGTGAAGATGGACGTGACTTGTTTAAGGAACTACGCGATAAAGGATTTCAGACTCCTCGCAGTTGGGATGAATTGGCTGGCATAAAGAGTGGTAAGGTATTTGCCGTACCTTATCCCGTCGATACTCCTCTTCCTGCTGAACGTGGCGACCTTTTGGCACGTGCTTCATTGAAAGGTATCGAATTGCTGGACCAAAATAAAAACGGTTTCTTTATGATGATAGAAGGTTCGCAGCTGGATGACTACGGACACTTCAATGACATTGATTTGCTGATGCAGGAAACACATGACTTTGACCGTACTATCGGTGCCATTTATGAATGGGCTGCCAAGGATGGAGAAACATTGGTAGTAGTTACTGCAGACCATGAGACTGGTGGACTTACGTTGGTTGATGGAGATTTGGCAGAAGGCAGAATCGTATGTAAGTTCTCTACCGGTGGTCATAGCGGTGTAATGGTACCAGTGTATGCTTTTGGTCCCGGTGCAGAGGAATTTACAGGGATTTTTGAAAATACTGCTATCTTTGACAAGATAAAAAAACTGCTCAATTTGTAATTTAAAAAATAACTATTTCCTATGTTGAAACACATTTTATTGGTAAGCTTGCTTTCTTTTTCCACTCTCCCTTTGCTGAAAGCTCAGAGCTGTGGCAATGATGAAAAGTATCATTTGCCTTATAAAAATACATATGTAAAGGAACCGCTGGTCACTGAAAATGAGTATCGTGTGGCAAAACCTGAGACGATTGTGCCGAAAAGCTTCGAAGAAGCTCGGCAGATTCTTCCCAATCCCATTTGGGGTGGACATGACAAGGAACTTGAAATGTATTGGAAGGCATGGGAAATAGCTATCGGCAATATTCGTGCTCCTCAAGCAGGCTCGGGTTTTGTCTCAAGCTATTTGGATACAGCTTATAATGGTAATATCTTTATGTGGGATTCCTCTTTCATTCTGATGTTTGCCCGCTATGGTACCCGTTTCTTTCCTTTCCAGAATACGCTGAACAACTTTTACGCCAAGCAGCATCCCGACGGTTTCATTTGCCGTGAAATAAAGGCGGATGGTGCCGATTGCTTTGAACGCTATGATCCGGTGAGTACCGGACCGAATTTGATGCCTTGGTGTGAGATGGTCTATTTCCATCAGTTTGGTGATACGGAACGCCTGCACAAGATATTTCCGGTACTTTGTGCTTATTATAAGTGGTTGAAATTGAACCATACTTGGAGAAATGGAACCTACTGGTCAAGCGGATGGGGGACCGGCATGGATAATATGCCCCGTGTTCCGTCGGAATACAGCCCTATCTACAGTCACGGGCATATGATTTGGTTAGATACAAACCTACAGCAATTATTTACTGCCAATTTACTACTTGAGATGGGCTTTTATCTGGAACGTTGGCAAGAGATAGAAGAGTTTGAAGACGAAGCCAAAATGCTGGGAAAATATATCCATGACAATCTTTGGGATGAAAAGACCGGTTTCCTTTATGACCAGTATGCTGACGGTACGCTCTGTACAACCAAGGGAATAGGTGCCTATTGGGCTCTGTTTACTGATGTATTGGATTCTGTACAGTTGGACCGTATGGTGAAGGAATTGGATAATCCTGCCACATTCAACCGGAAACACCGTATTCCTTCTTTGTCTGCCGATAATCCCAAGTACAAGGAGAATGGCCGTTATTGGCAGGGTGGCGTATGGCCGGGAACTAATTACATGGTGATGCAGGGCCTTGTGCAGAAAGGTTATGGTAAACTGGCACGGGAGATTTGTTTGAATCATTATGCCCAGGTGTTTGAGGTCTATAAGAAGACTGGAACTTTTTGGGAATATTATGCTCCGGAAAGTGCTGAGCCGGGATTTATGGCAAGGGATAATTTTGTGGGTTGGGCAGGACTTCCTCCTATTGCTGAATTGATAGAATTTATTATCGGTATTCGGGGAGATTATGCCAAAAAGCAGATTATCTGGGATATGAATTTGACGGAGATTAACGGCATAGAACGCTATCCTTTTGGTCCCGAAGGGCTTATCTCCTTAAAAGCTGAAGCACGCCGTTCTGCAAGTGATGAACCCCGTATCACAGTAGATTCCAATATCGATTTTGAACTGTGTGTACTCTATGGTGGAAAAGAGAAAAAGATAAATGTGACATCCGGTAAGCATACCTATTAAAGAAGAAATCAATCATGAAAAACAATATGTCAAGACGCCAATTTCTGAAGACTGGCGGGCTTGCCTTGGCTGCAATGACCTTTCAGCCCGCTTCCGTATTATCTTCATCCGGGACTTTCAGCCAGAGATATGTTTCGTTGCGTCCTTCTGCAAGCAAAAGGAGCTTCATTTCGAAGGCAGTAGATGCTGCTATTGAAGAAGCAAAGCCTAAAATAAAGGACGAGAAGTTGCGTTGGATGTTCGAGAACTGTTTTCCCAATACGCTTGACACTACTGTCAGATATAGAGTGAAGAATGGCAGACCAGATACTTTCGTCATTACAGGTGATATAGATGCCATGTGGCTGCGCGACTCTTCAGCGCAAGTATGGCCCTATCTGCCGTTGATGAAGAAAGATAAGGACTTGCAGTTGATGGTGGCAGGACTTGTCAACAGACAGACTGAATGTATCTTGATAGACCCGTATGCCAATGCCTTCAACGACGGGCCGTTGGGCAGCTATTGGGAAACCGACCATACACAACATATGGTTAAGGAACTGCATGAACGCAAATGGGAGATAGATTCTTTGTGCTATCCCATTCGTCTGGCTTATCATTATTGGCAATACACGGAAGACACGTCTGTGTTCGATGAAAATTGGCATAAAGCTATGCTGCTGGTGGTCAAGACCTTTAAAGAGCAACAGAGGAAACAAGGCTTAGGACCTTATAGCTTTACGCGCGATTGCGACCGCCCTACAGATTCGCAGATTAACAACGGATGGGGAGCACCGGTAAAGCCGGTCGGCTTAATCGTTTCTTCTTTCCGTCCGTCAGATGATGCTACACAATACGGTTTTCTGATTCCTTCTAATATGTTTGCAGTTGTGTCATTGCGCCAATTGGCCGAGATAGAGGATAAAGTTTATGGAAACAAGGACTTCTCTGGCAAATGTATAGCACTGGCAGATGAAGTGGATGCAGCTATCCGCAGGTATGGTACTTTCAATCATCCGGTTTGTGGACGTATTTATGCTTTTGAGGTCGACGGTTTTGGTAACGCGCTTTGTATGGACGATGCCAATGTACCCAGTTTGCTGGCTGCGCCTTATCTGGGTTATTGTTCTTTTAAAGATGCGATTTATCAGAATACCCGTAAAATGATATGGAGCGGCAATAATCCTTATTTCTTTAAAGGAAAAGCCGGTGAAGGGGTAGGAGGCCCTCATGTGGGATTGAATTATATCTGGCCGATGAGCATCATTATGAAGGCTTTTACAACGGATGATTCCGAAGAAATACGTGCTTGTCTGAAGCAACTTCGTGATACGGATGGAGGGACGGGCTTTATGCATGAGTCTTTCCATTCGGAGGATGCCGCGGACTTTACTCGTTCCTGGTTTGCCTGGACAAATACTTTGTTCGGT
>ENA-UEQK01000409-UEQK01000409.1-human-gut-metagenome-genome-assembly--contig:-NODE-409-length-31292-cov-8.988051_pt1 | contig 31292 bp, 28 predicted proteins | sample MGYA00242939_ERZ507942 | MGnify/ENA primary metagenome ERZ507942 (study PRJEB26167, sample SAMN06115485) | human gut metagenome | host: Homo sapiens | place: China:Chongqing | collected 2015-03-30... | reverse complement strand
ATCTGGATAACCGTCTGGACAACAACACAGTCCTGGGCTTGTTCTGTGACAAAGACAACAACGTATGGGCAGCATTGTCTCCGAAAGCGGCTCCACCCCCCGGGGCACCGGCAGCCAGATGCTGGTCAGCAGCCGTGGCCGGGTAAACGGGACCATCGGCGGCGGCCGGGTGGAAAAGCAGTCAGAGAAAACGGCCCTGTCCCTGCTGACGGAGCGCCGCTCCCGCTTGCAACACTTCGGGCTGAACCTTTCCGGCGGGCCGGACAGCCTGGGCATGGCCTGCGGCGGGGATGTCACGGTGCTGTTTCAGTTCATCCCCTGGGATGACGCGGCATGGCGCAGCCTGACCGCCGCAGCGGTCCAGGCCCTCCGGGAAAACCGCCCCGGCTGGCTGGTACTGCGGACAGACGGCGGTGAGCCCGCCCTGCTGGACGCCTCCGGCGCCGCCGTCACCGGTCAGGCCCCTGCCGGACCCTTGTCCGCCCGGGCCGTCCTGGCGGACGACTGCTTCTATGTCCCCCTGCCGGTGGGAGAGCGGGCGGTGATCTTCGGCGCCGGGCACATCGCCCGGGCCCTGGTGCCCCTGCTGCGGACCATCAATTTCCGTCCCGTGGTCTTTGACGACCGGCCGGAATACGCAGACCCCGCCGCTTTCCCAGAGGCGGAGGCCGTGCTCTGCGGCGATTTCCGGGACATTGCCGCCACCATCGACGTGACGCCGGAGGACTACGTCATCATCATGACCAGCGGCCACCTCCACGACCTGGAGGCCGAGGAACAGATGCTGCGGCGGGAAACCGCCTATGTAGGCGTCATCGGCTCCCGGTCCAAAATCGCCTACGTCAGCCAGCGGCTGCGGGAGGCTGGTATTTCCGAAGAAGCCATCGCTTCCGTCCACACCCCCATCGGCACCCCCATCCGGGCCGTGACCCCGGAAGAGATCGCCGTCAGCATCGCCGGGGAGCTGATCTATGAACGTGCCTGCCGCTGGGACGCTGCGGCGGAAAAACCATCAAAGGAGTAATACTATGCTGGTCATCATCCGAGGCGCCGGAGACATTGCCACCGGCATCGCCCTGCGGCTCCACCGGGCCGGGTACCGCCTGATCCTGACGGACCTGCCCCAGCCCACCTCTATCCGCCGCACCGTCTGCTTTTCCGAAGCCATCTGGCACGGCCGCTGCACGGTGGAGGATGTGGAAGCCGTGCTGGCCCGCAGTCCGGAGGAAGCCCTTGCCCTGACGGAGCGCAGGCAGATAGCCGTGCTGGCAGACCCGGAAAGCGCGTGCGTCCGGCATCTGCACCCCGCCGGGGTGGTGGACGCCATCCTGGCCAAGCGCAACCTGGGCACCGCAATCACCGACGCGCCGGTGGTAGTGGCCGCCGGTCCCGGCTTCACCGCCGGGGTGGACTGCCACGCCGCCGTGGAAACCATGCGGGGCCACACTCTGGGCCGGGTCCTGTACACCGGCAGTCCCCTGCCCAACACCGGCGTTCCCGGCGTCATCGGCGGCCAGAGCGCCCTGCGGATCCTCCGGGCTCCGGCGGCAGGCGTTTTCTGCCCCAAAATGGAGATTGGCCAGATGGTCCAGGCCGGAGACGTGGCCGCCACAGTTGGCGGCGTGCCCATGGTCTGCGCCATCGACGGCTGCCTGCGTGGCCTGCTCCACGAGGGGCTGGAAGTCTTTCCAGGCATGAAGTGCGGCGACGTGGACCCCCGTGCCAACGCCGCCAACTGCCTTACCGCCTCCGACAAGGCGCTGGCCGTAGGCGGCGGCGTGCTGGAAGCCCTGCTGCATTTCGGCTGCCTGCCGGACCGGCAGGCCTGATATTTCTCCGGCGGGCGGCCGTTCTGTCAGGCCCTCCGCCGGGTTCTTTCGGCCCTTCAGTTGGGATCTTGTGGATTTTGCCGCCTGATTGGGCCGTCTTTCTTCTTTCCAGCGACACCATGTCAGTGTTTAACCGTTTTACCGCGGACATTTCCTTTATTTTTTGTTCATTTTGCTAATTGTCCCTGTGAATACCCCTAACTTTTTGCCGCCTTTTTTGTCGAATTTGTTCATTGAACTTTCTTAACGGTATGTTAATATGTTGGGTGGATATGGTTAAACGTTTTTTCATATCCCCGAAATGACATGGTTCATTCGTGTGAAGGAAAGGAGAACAAACAATGATTAGCTTTTTCATTTGCCTGGCACTGCTGATCGGCGGCTACTTTGTTTATGGCTCCGTGGTGGAGCGGACCTTCGGGCCCGATGACCGTGAAACTCCCGCTGTCAAAATTAACGACGGCGTGGACTACATGGTTCTCCCCCAGTGGAAGCTGTTTATGATCCAGCTGCTGAATATTGCAGGCCTTGGCCCCATCTTCGGCGCTCTGAGCGGCGCTCTGTGGGGGCCTGTGGTGTTCCTGTGGATCACTTTCGGCACCATCTTCGCCGGTGCTGTCCATGACTACTTCTCCGGTATGCTCAGCGAGCGCAACAACGGCGCTTCCATCTCTGAGATCTCCGGCATCTATTTGGGCAGTACCATGAAGAACGTCATGCGCGTTTTCAGCGTGGTTCTGCTGGTCATGGTAGGCACCGTGTTCGCCGTTGGCCCTGCCGGTCTGATCCAGCTGCTGTTCACCAACGGCAACAGCACCGGTATCCTCACCAGCAAGCTGTTCTGGCTGGTTCTGATTCTGGTTTACTACTTCATCGCCACCTTCCTGTCCATCGACAAGATCATCGGCAAGATCTATCCCCTCTTCGGCATCTGCCTGATCATCATGGCTGTGGGTGTGGCCATTGGCATCTTCACCAAGGGCTATACCATTCCTGAGATCTGGAACAACTTCACCAATATGCATCCTCAGGGCACGCCCATCTGGAGCTTCATGTTCATCACCGTGGCCTGCGGCGCTATTTCCGGCTTCCATGCCACCCAGAGCCCCCTGATGGCCCGCTGCATGAAGAGCGAGAAGCAGGGTCACTTCGTGTTCTACGGCGCCATGGTGTCTGAGGGCATCATCGCTCTGATCTGGGCTGCTGCCGGCTGCGCCCTCTACACCGGCGAAGAGCTGCTGGCTCTCGGCGGCGGCGGTTCCACTGCTGTTTACGACGTCTGCTCCAAGACCATGGGCGGCATCGGCATCGCTCTGGCCATGCTGGGCGTTATCGCCTGCCCCATCACCTCCGGCGATACCGCGTTCCGTTCCGCCCGTCTGGTGCTGGCCGACTGGTTCCATATTGACCAGAAGGGCTGGAAGAACCGTCTGATTCTCTGCGTTCCCGTGCTGGGTGTCGGCGCGATTCTGGGCATCGGCAACGCGCTGGGCAAGATCGACTACACCATTATCTGGCGTTACTTCAGCTGGACCAACCAGACGCTGGCCATGATCGTGCTGTGGGCCGCTTCCATGTACCTCTTCTATGAGAAGAAGAACTACTGGATCACCGCTGTTCCCGCAACCTTCATGAGTGCCGTGTCCGTGACCTACTTCCTGCTGGGCAACGAGTGCTTGGGCCAGTTCCTCAACAGCAAGACCGCTGACGGCGCTACCGTGTACAACACCGCTGTGGCGTATCCCATCGGCATCATTGCTGCTGCCCTGTTCCTCGGCATCTTCCTGTACAGCATCAAGAAGCGCGACGTGAAGCCCCAGTACGAAACGCTGGGCAAGTAATTTTCAGGCATATATCCAAAGCGGCGGAAAGCGGATACCTTTCCGCCGCTTTGATTCATTTCAATACGGAAAGGGCCGCGTTTTTTACTTGCAAAAAGGCGCTGCGCTTTCTATACTGAAATCAAATCAACTCAGGGAGGCATATTATGGCATTTACTCCTGCCCGTCTCGGCAAGACCGCTCTGCCGCAGGACAAGCTATCCGCTGACCGCAAGGACTGCAAACGGTTCGGCCCCTGCGGCGTGGGACACGCGGCTCTGTATCTCAACAGCTATTTTCTCGACTGCCGCTACTATATCGCATTGCAGGATGTGCGCCGGGTCTTTAAACGGGTGGCCATGAGCAAGGGCGGCTTTACCGGAAGTGGCCTTTTTGGCTCCATTCCCTATCTGGTGGTGGAATATGGCGACGGAACGGAGAAGCAATGCACCTTCAAGCGGGAAGAAGATGTGGACGGTTTTCTGGATTATCTGAGCAGTCTCTGTCCCCACATTCCAACCCACAGCGTACAGGCGGAACAGCGTCTCGCCCAAAAAGCGCAGGAGGAGGCGCACCGTTATCTGGAGCAGCTCTCCCCCGACGCCCAGGCCGCTCAGGAGCGGTTGGAGAAAGCCAGGGCATTTCTGGCCGGCTATCCTGTCCTGACAGACCGCCTCTCCGCAGCCGCCAAAGCAAAGCGGGTCAACGAACGCACCAACCCCTCTCACAAGTGGGTGGCTCTGGCTATCGTTCTGGGCGGCCTGATCGCCGCGGTCTATGGCATCATCGCATGGCGGCGTCATGAGGATTTCGGCATCTATTTCACATTGCTGGGGCTGGCAGTCGTGTTCCTGTTTTCCGGCACACAGGTAATCCCCACCATGAAGAATAACAAAAAGGCCGTTACCGCCGCATGGGAAAACGCGCAGAGTGCGCTTGCCAATGTGCTGCCGGAAAGCTTCCCCCTCCCTGCCCGCTATGCTCACCCCGTGGTTCTGGATCGGATGATCCGTGTTCTGCGGGAGGGCCGCGCCCGGAACGAAGCCGAGGCGCTGGATGTGGTCAAGGCTGATCTGAAGGCGCTGAATGCCGATGTGCAGGTCACGCAGGAGGAGTACGATGAGGTTGTGGCAATCAAGCCCATGTTCCTGCTGAGCGACTATCAGTGACGGCTCTTCCCGGCGCGCCTGCGCTATATTCCCGCTTCCATGTTCTGCGGGACAGTTCGCCGCTGATTTTTACAAAAAACACACCCGATTGGACAGTTCATCCAATCGAGTGTGTTTTTCTATGGAATAAAACGGTTTCCCCTGTCCCGCAGGCATCCTGACCAGCCGCCTGCCCGGAACGGGTGCTTACTGGGGTTTAACGATCAGATTGATAAGCCGGTTTTTGACAAGGATCGTCTTGACGATCTGCATCCCCGCTGTGGCCTTCTGCACCTTGTCCACAGCCAGAGCGGCGGCCTTGACCGTCTCCTCATCGCTGTCCACCGGCATGGTAACGGTTCCCTTCATCTTGCCGTTGACCTGAATGGCCATCTCCACCGTGGAGGCCACGGTCTTGCTGGCATCATAGACAGGCCATTCCGCCTGACAGCACATCTTGCCGGTCTGTGCGGCAAAGCCCAGCTGCTCCCACAGCTCCTCGGTAATATGGGGGGCAAAGGGATTCAGCAGCCGCAGGAAGATCCCCAGATCCCCCTTGGTAACGCCATTGGCGGTCATCTCGTTGACGGCGGTCATCATGGCGGCGATGGCGGTGTTCATCTTCAGGGTATCAATATCATCCGTGACCTTCTTGATGGTCTTGTGGAGGATGGCCTCGTTGGCGGGGGTCAGCTCCATGCTGTCCGCCGCGGATTCCGCCAGATTCCACACTTTGTCAAGGAAGCGCTTGGAGCCTTTCACGGCGTCGGTAGACCAGGTAGCTGCCTGCTCGAAATCGCCCACGAACATGATATACAGACGCATGGTATCCGCGCCGTACTGCGCCACAATGTCGTTGGGGTTCACCACGTTGCCGCGGGACTTGGACATCTTCTCGCCGCCCTCGCCCAGAATCATGCCGTGGCTGGTGCGCTTGGCGTAAGGCTCCTTGGTGGGTACTGCACCGATGTCATAGAGGAACTTGTGCCAGAACCGGGAGTAGAGCAGATGCAGCGTGGTATGCTCCATGCCGCCGTTGTACCAGTCCACGGGAGACCAGTATTCCAGCGCCTCCTTGCTGGCCAGCGCCTTGTCGTTGTGAGGGTCCATATACCGCAGGAAGTACCAGCAGGAGCCGGCCCACTGGGGCATGGTGTCCGTTTCACGCTGGGCAGGGCCGCCGCACTTGGGGCAGGTGGTGTTCACCCAGTCGGTCATCTTGGAAAGCGGGGACTCGCCGTCGTCGGTCAGCTCATAGCTCTTCACCTCAGGCAGCAGCAAGGGCAGCTGTTCTTCCGGCAGAGGAACCCAGCCGCACTTCTCGCACTTCACCAGAGGAATGGGTTCGCCCCAGTAACGCTGGCGGCTGAACACCCAGTCACGGAGCTTGAAGTTGGTCTTGGGATGGCCGATGCCGTGTTCCGTGACCCACTTCTTCATGGTGGGAATGGCTTCCTTGACGGTGAGGCCGTTGAGGAAGTCGGAGTTGACCATGATGCCGGTATCGTCCTTCAGGGCGAAGGCGCACTTGGTCACATCGCCGCCCTTGACCACCTCCACGATGGGCAGGCCGAAGGCGGTGGCAAAGTCCCAGTCGCGCTGATCGTGGCCGGGCACGCCCATGACGATGCCGGTGCCGTAGCCCATCAGCACATAGTCGGAAACGAAAATGGGGATATGCTTGCCGGTGACGGGATGGACGGCCTCAATGCCCTCCAGCCGGACGCCGGTCTTGTCCTTATTCAGCTCGCCGCGCTCGAAGTCGGACTTCCGGGCGGCCTCCTGCCGGTAGGCCTCCACAGCGTCCCAGTTGGTCAGCTGATCCTTCCACTGGGCGAGGTAGGGATGCTCTGGGGAGATGACCATGTAGGTCACGCCGAACAGCGTGTCGCACCGGGTGGTGTAAACCGTCAGCTTGTCGCCGTTGGTGGCGGTGAAGTCCACCTCGGTACCTTCGCTGCGGCCGATCCAGTTGCGCTGCTGGATCTTGACCCGCTCGATATAGTCCACGTCGTCCAGATCGTCGATGAGGCGGTCGGCGTACTTGGTGATGGCCAGCATCCACTGAGACTTCTCCTTGCGGATGACCTCGCTGCCGCAGCGCTCGCAGACGCCCTCAACGACCTCCTCGTTGGCCAGCACGCACTTGCAGCTGGTACACCAGTTCACAGGCATGGACGCCTTATAGGCAAGGCCCTTCTTAAAGAGCTGGAGGAAGATCCACTGGGTCCACTTGTAGTAGCTGGGGTCGGTGGTGTCCACCACCCGGTCCCAGTCAAAGGAGTAGCCCAGCATATGGAGCTGCTTGGTGAAGTTGGCGATGTTCTGCTTGGTGACAATGGCGGGATGGATGTGGTTCTTGATGGCATAGTTCTCCGTGGGCAGGCCGAAGGCGTCAAAGCCAATGGGGAACAGCACGTTGTAGCCCTGCATCCGCTTCTTGCGGCAGATGATGTCCATGGCGGTGAACGGACGGGCATGGCCCACATGGAGACCCTGACCGGATGGATAGGGGAACTCGATGAGGCCGTAGAACTTCTCCCGTGTCTTGTCGCCGGTGACGGCGGCGAAGGGCTTTTCCTCCAGCCACTTCTCCTGCCACTTCTTTTCAATGGCGGTAAAATCGTACTTCATGATTGACTCCTTTATATCTGAATGATTTCCCTGTTTTCAGTTCTTTGCGCGCCGGTGGTCTGAAAAAAGAAAATCCCCTGACCGTTCACAGAAACGGTCAGGGGCGTTGAAAACGCGGTACCACCCTGCTTCCGCCGGTTTCCCGGCGCTCGCTGCGGCAGATAACGGTGCCAGCCGGTTCGCCCTACTCTGATTTCAGGCGAAACGCTCCGAGGCCAGTTCTCCCATGCTCCCCCACCGGCTCACACCAGCCGCCGGCTCTCTTCAGGCGGGCATCACAGGTTTTCTCCCCATCCAAGCGTTTAACAGCGTTATTCTAAGCGGGTTTTTCCCCTTTGTCAAGGGTTTTCCTGCACTTCTCAGCATTTTTCAGTGTTCGGCGCACTTTTTTCTACAGATTGCAGCAGTTCCTCGGCAGATACGCCGAACAGCTTTGCCAGCGCCAGTAGGTTGGAGGTGCTGGGATCGGCAGTCCCCGTCTCCCATTTGCTGACGGCCTGACGGCTGACGCCCAGCGACTCCGCCACAAACTCCTGCGTCATTTTGCACCGAACCCGGTGCTCCTTCAAAACCTCTCCCAGAGAGCGGCGGGTCTCTGCCTTTTCCCTTCGGACTTCCCCGGATCGGTTATACTTCCGCAGGGCCTTCACCCCCTGTACGACGGCATAGATAATCAGTGCGAAAATTCCCAGCCGCACCAGCGTGACCGCAATGAGTAGAATCAGAGAGATTGACATAGTCTGCGTCCTCCTTTATTTTCCGGCACGGCACGTCAGCACCGTAGCTCCGATGTCATCATCCTACCGGACAAAGGCGGTTGCAGCCACCAAATATCGCGCAACTTTCCGTTGCGCCGCCTGTTTTTCCGGGAAACGTGCGCCTTTTTCGGCTTTGCAGGCTCAGTTCTGCGTTAGCACGCCGCTGAGATCCAGAGGCTTGCCGTCAGCCCACAGGCGCTCCAGATCGTAGAACGCGCGGGCCTCCGCGCTGAACACATGGACGCAGATGCAGCCATAGTCCAGCAGCACCCATGTGCCGTCCCGGTAGCCCTCCCGGCGGAGGGGCTTCTCCCCCGCCTGCTCCTCCAGCAGCTTCTCCACAGAGCCGCACAGGGCGTTGATCTGGGTGTTGGAGCTGCCGGTGGCAATGACAAAATAATCTGCCAGGGTGGTGATATCCGTAATCTCAATGGCGGAAATTTCCTTGCCCTTCTTCTCGTCCAGCGCTTTGGCGGCCAGAATGGCCAGTTCCTTCGGTGTCATCATCGTTCAAAATTCCTTTCTCATGTCTCAGGCTTCCGGCGGCAGCGGCTCGCCGGTAACGGGATCTGTAGTCTGCGTGCCGGAACCCCCGGATTCGCTGGGTTCCGTCGGCACGACAATGATGCCGGATTGATCCGGCTCCTCCGGCGTCTCCCCGCTGCCGGAGCCGGTTTCTCCGCCGGTGGAGGCATCGGAACCGCCTGTTTCCGGCTCCTGCGGTGTGATGGGTTCCGTTGCAGGCATGTCCGTCCCGGTTTCCGTCTCGCTGGGGGCAATGACCTCCCCGGTATCCGGGTCGATCAGGTTGCCGTTGGAGTCCATATCGTAGTCCTTGGCGGGTTCATCCTTTTTCCCGCTGCTGATCACCGGTGCTGCGGCGGCCTTGCTGTCCTCCACATGGCCGGTGGTAGAGCTGACGGAGCCATTGCTGTTGACGGACATAATGTCCAGATCACTCATGGTTGACGGCTCCACAAAGGGGCTCAGCTCGCTGTTTACCAGCTCCAGCAGCTCGCTGGCGATGGGCGTTACATAGGACTGCATATTCCCCACGGTGCGGCTGTAGCAGGACACGTTCTTGTTGGGCATGGTCACAAATTTCACCTGTGCCGTGTCCAGCTTGGCGCCGCTGCTGTTGCCCAGGAATGCCTGCTTGGCAAACCAGAGCATATTCTGGAAGCTGAGATCCGTCTCCACGTTTTCATTGAAAACCTTGATAAACTCATTGACCTTCGTGATGTTTTTCAGGCTCATCAGCTGTTCGATCATGGCCTTCAGCAATCCCTGCTGGGTCTTGATGCGGCCCAGGTCGCCGTCAGGATAGCCCAGCATCTTGCCGTTTTTGCGGTTGTCATGGCGATAACGGAGTACCTGCATGGCGTCGTCGCCGCTGAGAAGCCGGTAGCCCTTGGTCTGGTGGATGGAGAGATCCTGATAGGGGTCCTCATAGTTCATGTCGCGGGGGACGTCGAAATACACGCCGCCCATGGCGTCCACGATCTTTCCCACGGCTTCCCACTCCACAATCACCTGATAGTCCGGCTCAAAGCCCACCAGCTGAGAGATTTCTTTATAGAGGGCCTTGATGCCCTTTTCTCCGCCGCCGTAATAATTATAAACGGAATTGATCCGCTTAATGTCCCACGGAACGTTGACCATGGTATCCCGCGGAATGGACATGACGGTGGCCTTCTGGTTGGTGATGTCATAGCTGGCCAGCAGCATGGTGTCCGTGTTGCCGCCGCCGCCTGTGTCCCGGCCAAGGATCAGCACCGTGTAATAATCCTCGCTCTTGCGCTGGCCGCTGACCCGCGGCTGCACGCCGTCTCCGTAGTCGATGCCGTCCTCCGCCTGCGTGCCGTCGGGCTTGGTACCGCCCGGCAGCTCCGGCTTGACGAACACGGATTTCCATGCCACAACGGCCAGCAGCACCGCTGCCAGCACGATCGCCGCTGCCAGCAGCCATTTCTGCTGCTTTGTCAGGCGGCCGGGCTTCTTTGTCTGTTTGGGTTCTTTCTTCTCCAAACGCTTTCCAATATTCTCTGCCATGGGTCTATCTCTTTCCTTTCAGCCAGTCGCGCGCCTCCATTGTGGCGTGGTGGACGGGATTTCCCATTTCCGTCATCTCGTCGATGGTCATTTGCAGGCCCATCAACAATCCTTTGTCCAGATCCTCATACACACAGTTCCGCAAATCGTTCACGCCGGGAAAATCTCTGGACGGCTCGATGTAATCCGCCAGATAGATGATCTTTTCCAGCAGGGTCATGTCCGCGTGGCCGGTGGTGTGCCACCAGATGGCGCGGAAAATTTCATCGTCCACGCCGTATACATCCCGCGCGATGGCCGCGCCGGTCTTGGCGTGGAGCAGCTTCAGCGCTTTCTGCTCCAGCTCGTCCAGTGCAATGCCGTACTGCCGGCAGAGCGCCAGCTGTTCCGGCATCTCCAGCTTCTTCGTACAGTCGTGGAGCAGCGCCGCCACACGGGCCTTCTCCACATCCGCGCCGTAACGCTCCGCCAGACGGATGGCCTCCTGCTCCGTCCCCAGCACATGGGGAATACGCTTGTGCTTCAGATAGCTGAGGGCCACCGGCCGCAGCTGGGAAAGTGTCAGGTCTTTCAGGTTTACACCCGTTCCGTACAAATGGTTCCGCAGAATATAGCCGTACACCGCCGGGGGCAGGAGGTTCCCGCCCTTCCCTGCTGCCAGCTCCCCCCGCAGTTCCGTGGAGGAAATGTCGATCACGCCGGGAACCGTCAGGGTAAAAATCCGGATGTTCGGATACAGGCGGTACAGATTGTCCCGCTGGGCGGAAAACAGCGGCTCAATGTCCTCCTCCGTCCGTCCGAATGCGGCGATGCCTGCCAGCGATGCGATTTTTTCCGGCTCATGCCATGTGTGGAAGCTGAGGAACATATCCGTTCCCATCAGCAGCCACAGCTCGTCCTCAGGATACCGGGCTTTCAGCTCCGCCAGTGTGTCGGAGGTATAGCTCTTTCCCTGACGGTGCAGCTCCATGTCCAGCGTTTCCACCCGGTCGCCCAGTCCCAGCTGCTCCCCGGCCAGACGGGTCATTTCCAGCCGCTGCTCCGCCGTGGGGCTGCCGGCAGGCAGATCCTTATGGGGCGGGATGCTGGCGGGAATCAGCAGCAGCTTGTCCAGCTTCAGCATGGAAAAGACCGCGGCGGCCGCCGTCAGATGTCCCAGATGCGGCGGGTTGAAGGTTCCGCCGTAAATTCCGATTTTCAAGAAAATTCCATCTCCTGTGCGTTTAGTCAATTTTTCCGGCTCTCCGAAGCTGCAAAGCTTCGTCCAGCAGTTCATAAAGCGGGCCGCAGTCCGTTTCATAGACCTTGGAGGAAGTCCCCGTCCCGGATGCGCGCATGGCATCCGGCGCGATTTCAAGATGGCAGAGGTATCCGCTGGTCCCCGCTATAAAAACGTTCCAGTCCACTTCCATCATGTCCAGCGCCCTGTGCGCTTCCGTTTTTTCCAGCTGATTCAGTGCATCTGCAAAGGCTTCAACGGTTTCCGCGTCCGTGATGATATATTTGCCGGAATCCCATTCCCTACTTTCGTCCCAGCAGTTGATTTCCAGGGCCGCCGGAATCCGCTGAATGGGCAGCGGGCCATCGCTGCGGACGCTCTCCGCCCCCATCAGCAGCGCCACCGCACTGACGATGAGCAAAATGCCACGGGCAAAAAATCTGCTTTCCCGCAGTTCCCGCATAGAACCTCCTTTTTGTACTTATGCCTGCCGCTTCTTGGCGGATTTCACCAGCTGGATGCGCTTCTCCCTCGGCTTGCTGTGGCTTTCCCGGTACAGTACGAATTTCGTGCCGATCACCTGCACCACCTCGCTGCGGGTGGCCTTGGCCAGCTCCTGCGCCGCCAGACGGGCGTCGTACTCGATATTGTTTTCCAGAACCTTGCCCTTAATCAGTTCCCGCGCCTCCAGCGCGTCATCAGCCTGCTTGACGAGGTTCTCTCCGATACCGTCCTTGCCGATATGCAGGATGGTGTCCATGGTGTTGGCCAGCCCCCGCAGCTGTGCTCTCTGTTTGCTTGTCAGTTCCATAAAATTCCTTTCATCGGGCTGTTTCCGCCCAGTATTTTTTTACTTTCTTCAAATCGCTTTCCCGCAGCCATTCCTCAGAGAACCCACAGCAACAACAGACATACCGATCCACCGGCACACTGCTCAATCCCACAGCCACAAAATTCTGGGAGCTGTCGCCAAGGCACACCGTGCCGCCCGGAATCCGAAGCACATCCGTCCCGCCGCACTTCGGGCAGATACCTGTCTTTTTCATACAGCTTCTCCTCTCTGAACAGCCTGTTTTCAGAAGTTCCCGCGTGTCTTGTCCCACGCGCCGGGCTGTTATTTAATAGACGGATTTTCCTTCAGATAAGTTTCCAGTTTCCCGGTAAATTCCCGCAAAGCTTTGCCGCGATGGGAAATTTCCGCCTTTTCCTCCTGAGTCAGCTGTGCAAAGGTCTTTGCCTTGTCAGGCACGAAGAATACGGGGTCATAGCCGAACCCGTTGTCCCCCATAGGCGCAAAGGCAATGGTGCCGGGGGCCTGTCCCTCGGCGGTGATGGTATCGCCGTTGGGGAAGGCGCAGGCAATGGCGCAGGTAAAATGCGCCGCCCGCGTGGCCTGTCCCCGGAGGTTTTGCAGCAGCAGGGTATACCGGCCCTTGTCGTCCAGCCCCTCGCCGCCGTACCGGGCGGAGTACACGCCGGGGGCGCCGTTAAGGGCGTCCACGCAGAGACCGGAATCGTCGGCAATGGCCGGAAGCTTTGCCAGCTCGCAAATGGCCTTGGCTTTCAGCATGGCGTTCTCCGCAAAGGTGACGCCGGTCTCCTCCACATCCACGGTGATCCCCAGATCCCTGGGACTGACCACTTCCACGCCGAACTGGCTCAGAATCGCCCCCATCTCCCGGATCTTATTGGGATTGTGGGTCGCAAGCACAAATTTCATCACAGCTTCCCTCCCAGTGCTTCCTTCTGGATTTTCAGCAGCTCCCGGTTGCCCTTGGCACACAGCCGCACCAGTTCCTGCTGCTCGTTCAGGGTAAAGGCCCGGCCCTCGCCGGTACCTTGCAATTCGATGATCTCCCCCAGCTCGTTCATTACGCAGTTGAGATCCACCTGTGCCCGGCTGTCCTCGCTGTACTGCAAGTCCAGCATAGGCTGCTCGTCCACAATTCCGGCGGACACGCCGGTGACGAAGTGCCGGATGGGGGTAGAGCCAAGATAGCCCTCCTCCACCAGCTTCCGGCAGGCCAGCGCCAGCGCCACAAAGCCGCCGGTAACGGAAGCGGTGCGGGTGCCGCCGTCCCCCTGCAAAACGTCGCAGTCGATGTTGATGGTCCGCTCCCCCAGTGCTTTCATATCCACGGCAGCCCGGAGACTGCGGCCCACCAGCCGCTGAATTTCCGCGCTGCGGGGGCTGAGCTTCAGCTTGGCGATGTCCCGCTTGCTGCGCTCCCGATTGGCACGGGGCAGCATGGAATACTCCGCCGTGACCCAGCCCTCGCCCTCCGCCACATGGGGCGGGGTCTTATCCTCGATGCTGGCGCAGCAGAGCACCTTGGTGTCGCCGCACTCGATCAGGCAGCTCCCCTCCGGGAACTTCACAAAATCCGTCGTAATTTTAATGGGGCGCAGCTCATCATACGCCCGACCGTCCTTTCTGGTCATGGGAAATCCTCCTGTTTCTTCGTAACGGATGCAGCTGCATCCGGGATGTTCGTCAGATAATGGCCTTTACATAGTCCCCGGCGTCAAAGGGCTTCAGATCGTCGATGCCCTCGCCCACGCCGGCGAACTTCACAGGGACGCCCAGTTCACGGGCAATGGCAATGACAATGCCGCCCTTGGCGGTGCCGTCCAGCTTGGTAAGGACAATGCCCGTCAGCCCTGCCGTCTCCTTGAACGTCCGGGCCTGAATCAGCCCGTTCTGGCCGGTGGTAGCGTCCAGCACCAGCAGCGTCTCCCGGTCGCAGCCGGGACATTCCCGGTCAATGATCTTGGAGAGCTTGGCCAGCTCCGCCATGAGGTTTGCCTTGTTGTGGAGCCGCCCGGCGGTGTCGCACAGCACCACATCCACATTCCGGGCCTTGGCGGCCTGTAAGGCGTCAAACAGCACCGCGCCGGGATCGGCGCCCTCATACTGCCGGACGATCTCGCACCCGGCCCGCTCCGCCCAGATCTCCAGCTGGTCGGCGGCGGCAGCCCGGAAGGTGTCGGCGGCGCAGAGCAGCACCCGCTTACCCTGCTTACGCAGGCTGGCGGCCACCTTACCGATGGAGGTGGTCTTGCCCACGCCGTTGACGCCGATGAAAATGCAGACGCTGGGCTTTGTGTCCAGCTTCAAGGAGGTGTCCCCCACCTCCATTTCCGCCATCAGGATCTCCCGCAGGGCTTCCCGGACTTCCTCCTGCCCCTGCAGATGCTCCTTGCGGACTTTGGTACGCAGCTTCTCCACCGCGTCCGTGGCGGCGTCCACGCCCAGATCCGCCATGATGAGGGTCTCCTCCAGCTCCTCAAAAAAGGCCTCGTCCGCCTCGGTGAAGCCGGAGAACAGATTGCTGGTGATTTTTTTCAGCTTGTCAAAAAAGCCCATAGTAAACTCCTTTTTCTGCGGTGTACCGGGAAATATCCCCCGGATTTCATTGGATTTTCAGTTCCTTCGCCATGTCGTTCAGGTTGATGGTCAGGATCTTGCTGACGCCCTGTTCCTGCATGGTGATGCCGTAAAGGACGTCGGCGGCCTCCATGGTACCCCGGCGGTGGGTGATGACGATAAACTGGGTCTTATCCGCCAGCGTCCGCATATAGCGGGCGGTACGCACCACGTTGGCCTCGTCCAGCGCCGCTTCGATCTCGTCCATGATGCAGAATGGAGTGGGATGCACCTTCAGAATGGCAAAATACAAAGCGATGGCCACGAATGCCTTCTCGCCGCCGGAAAGCAGCGAAATGGTTTTCAGCGCCTTGCCCGGCGGCTGGGCCTTGATCTCGATGCCGCAGTCCAGAATATTTTCCGGGTCCTCCAGCTCCAGCTTGGCCTGACCGCCGCCGAACAGCTCCACAAAGGTCTGCTCGAAACTCTCGCTGAGAAGCTTGAACTGCTGGGCAAAAATTTCGGTCATCTGCTCCGTGATCTCCCGGATGATGCCGGTCAGCTCGCCCTTGGCCTTCTCCACGTCGTCCCGCTGATCCGTCAGATATGTATACCGTCCGTTGACCCGCTCAAACTCGTCGATAGCCCCCACGTTGATGGTGCCGAGTCTGTTGATCTCCCGTTTCAGCTCCGCCACCCGGCGGGACGCCTTCGGGACGCTTTCCAGCTCGATCCGCTGGGCCTGAGCGTCGGAATGGCTCAGTTCATAGGTTTCCCACAGCTTGTCCAGAATCTGCTTTTCCTCCATGGCGGAGGTGGTCAGCTTCGTTTCCAGCCTGCTGGCCGCCCGTTCCAGATTCAGGAGGGTTTCGTTCATCTCCTGCCCGGCGCGGCTCTTGGCGGTGCGCTCCGCTTCCAGTGCGATCTTCTCCTGACTGATAACCGCCAGCCGCTCCGCAATGGCGGCGCTCTGCGCTTTCAGCTCCGCCTGTGCGGCCTTCCGCCGTCCGATTTCCTCCTGCGCGGTTCCGATCTGCTGCCGGTACTGGGCAAGAGCCGCCTCCTTCTGGCTTCGGTCGCCGGACAGCTCCGCCGCCAGCTGCCGCAGGTCGGCGGCACGGCGCAGCGCGCCCTCCCGGTTGGCGGTAACAGACGCCAGATCCGCCTTATGGGCGGCAATGGTTTCCGCCAGCTGGCCGGATTGGGCCAGCAGCTCGCTCTGGCCGGAGAGGATCGCCTCCGCCTGCACCCGGCATCCGGCGGCTTCCGCCTCCTGCTCCGCTACGGTTTGTTCCGCCGCCGCGGCTCTGCCCTCGTTATCCTTGATCCGGCCGTCAATGGCTTCCAGTTCTCCGTTCAGGTTTTCAATGCTCTCCCGCAGATTGGCAAGCAGCATATCAAACTGGTTTTTGATTCCCTGTAACCTCAGCACCTCATCCTCCGCCGCACGGCGCTGGGACTCTGCGGTAGACAGTTCATACTGTGCGGCGTCCAGCTCCCTCTGGGACGCTTCCTCCGCCGCTCTGGCCTCCTCCAGCTTTCGGTGCATCTCTGCCGTCCGGCTGTTCAGCCGTTCCAGCTCTGCCGCCCGGCTCAGAACGCCGGCGCTGCGGCTGGTAGAGCCGCCGGTCATGGAGCCGCCCCGGTTGATGACCTGCCCATCCAGCGTCACGATCCGGAACGCATTTCGGTATTTCCGGGCCATGGCAATGCCGCAGTCCAGATCCTCGGCGATCACCGTCCTGCCCAGAAGGCTGTTGAAAATATTGGTATACTTCGGGTCGAAGCGCACCAGCCGGGACGCCACGCCCACAAAGCCGAATTCCTGTTCCACGCCCCGCTCCCGAAGCTCATCGCCCCGGATGGCAGTCAGAGGCAGGAAGGTCGCCCGTCCGCCGTCCCGCTGTTTCAGGAAGGCAATGGCGCTCTTGGCGTCCTCCTCCCGGTCAACCACGATGTTCTGCAAGCCCGCTCCCAGAGCGATCTCAATGGCCAGGGAGTATTTGCCGTCGGTTTTCATCAGGCTTGCCACGGGGCCGTGAATCCCCCGCAGGTGATTCTGCGCCTGACAGACCAGCTTCACCGCCTTGTTGAAGCCTTCGTAGTCCTTCTCCATTTCCGTCAGCAGACGGATGCGGTTGTCCAGCGCCCCTGTATCCATGGTAAGCTTTACCCGGTTTTCCGCAGCGGCGGCGGCTTTTTTCTTCCGCTCCTCCATCCGCAGGGCGTGTCCGCTGATGATGTTGGCGGCGGCTTCCGCCTCGTCCTGCGCGTCCTCCAGAGCGCGGCGGTTGGATCTGGCTTCCGTTCCCTTTTCCGCCAGCTGCCGCTCTGCGGCTTCTTTGTCCGCTGCGGCAGCAGTCCGGCGCGCCTTGATCTGCTCCGTCTCCGCCCGGATGGCGGCGGCCTCTGCCCGCGCGTCCGCGGCAGCAGCAATAGCCATGGCCTCCCGGCCCCGGAGGGCTTCCGCCTCCGCGGCGGCGCCGCCCGCCTGCTCCGACGCTGCCTGCGCCTGCGCCAGCAGGGCATCCAGCTCCGCGTTCAATTCTGCGGCCTGCCGCTCCAGCTCCGCCGCCTTTGCGTCCTGCTCTGCCGCCTGCGCTTCATAGCCGCCGGTGCGGCTCTCGGATTCCTCCAGCTCGCTCTCCGCCCGCCGGATATTCTCTGTCAGATGATGGATGCTGCTCTCCAGCACGGCTACCGCAGAGTCCTGCTCCGCCGTTTTCGCATCCAGACCGGCGGCGTCCTTCCGCAGCGTTTCCGCCTCGATGTCCTTTTCCTGCATCCGCTGGCCGAACTGCTCGTTTTCCGCAAACAGGGCGTCCATACTCGCCCGTGCCTCATCCCGTTCCCGTTCCGCGTTCCGCAGGTCGATTTCCAGCTTCCGGGCGTTGGCTTTCAGCGTTTCCAGATTTTCCAGCCACAGGGAGATCTCCAAGACCCGCATCTCATCCCGCAGCACCAGATACTTCTTCGCCGTCTCCGCCTGCGCCCGCAGGGGTTCCACCTGCAGCTCCAGCTCCGCGATCTTGTCGTTGATGCGAACCAGATTTTCTTCCGTGCGTTCCAGCTTCCGCTCCGCCTCCTCTTTCCGATGGCGGAACTTGGAAATCCCGGCGGCTTCCTCAAAAATCTCCCGGCGGTCGGTGCTCTTGGTGGAAAGGATCTCGTCCACCCGGCCCTGTCCCACGATGGAGTAGCCCTCCCGGCCCATGCCGGTGTCCATGAACAGTTCCGTGACGTCCTTCAGACGGACGGACTGGCGGTTGATGTAATATTCGCTCTCGCCGCTGCGGTAATACCGCCGGGTAACGGCCACTTCCGTCTCTTCCATAGACGGAAACAGCTGCCCGGTATTGTCCAGCACCAGCGTCACCTGTGCAAACCCCACCGGTGCCCGCTTCTCCGTGCCGCCGAAGATAACATCCTCCATCTTGCCGCCCCGGAGGGCCTTGCTGGACTGCTCGCCCATGACCCAGCGGATGGCGTCGGAGATATTGGACTTGCCGGAACCGTTCGGCCCCACAATGGCGGTAATATCCTCTCCGAAATTCAGAACCGTCTTATCCGGGAAGGACTTAAATCCCTGAATTTCCAGCGCTTTCAGGTACAATCTGTTCACCTCGCCGCATCTTTACATACTTTAACTAAGATACTATATCAAAAAAGCGCTTCTATTTCAAGCAAAAACTGCGCGAAAACGAGGGGATTTCCCCCCCTCGTTTCACAGCTTCTCCTCCATCTTCCGATACAGCCAGTCCAGCCCCTCCGGCAGACCGCCCAGCTGGTCGATGATCCCCAGACGCACCGCCTCTTCCCCGTAGATCACGCTGCCCACGTCCGCCGCCATATCCTCCTTGGCCAGCATGAGGGTCTGGAACTGCTCCGCCGAAATGCGGCTGTGTCCCGCCACAAAGGCCACGATCCGCTCCTGAAGCCGCTGGAAATAGCTGTAGGTTTGGGGTGCGGCGATCACGGTCCCGCTCATCCGCACCGGGTGGATGGTCATGGCGGCGGAGGGAACCGCAAAGCTCCGCTGTGCCGCCACCGCCAGTGGAACGCCGATGGAATGGCTGCCCCCCAGCACAATGGCGGCGTTGGGCTTCGTCAGCCCGGCAATCAATTCCGCAATGGCCAGACCAGCCTCCACGTCTCCCCCCACCGTGTTGAGCAGGAACAGGATACCGTCCACCTCCCGGCTCTCCTCCAGCTTGGCCAGCAGCGGCAGCATATGCTCGTACCGGGTGGTCTTTGTGCCGTTGGGCGCTGCCACGTGGCCTTCGATCTGACCGATGATGGCCAGCGTATAGACCGTTCCGTGGGCGGTTTTCGTCATGGCGGAGCCGAAATCCACGATATTCTGCGTCGTCTGGTCGCTGCCGCTTTCCTCCGCCCGCTTTGTGTCCTTGTCTTGATCCATGTGCATCCCTCACTTTCTCCGATAGTGTCCGCAGGTTTCGGATTTTTACACATCTCCCCGGATTTCTATGGTAATTTCTGCCGGAGCGTGGTATACTCTGGACAAACGAAACCGAAAGGAAGGGTCACTATGCGTACGCTGTTCAAGGGCGGCACGGTCATCACCGGCCGGGGGCCGAAACGGGCCGATGTCCTTATCGAAGGGGAAAAGGTCAGGCAGATTGGCCGTCTCATTCTGATGCCGGCAGACCGGACGGTGGATGTGGAGGGCTGTCTCCTGTTCCCCGGCTTCATCGACGCCCACACCCATTTTGATCTGGACGTCTGCAACACCACCACGGCAGACGATTTCACCACCGGCAGCCGCGCGGCTCTGAAGGGCGGCACCACCACGGTTATCGACTTTGCCTGCCCCAACAAGGGAGAAAGCCTGCAATACGGTCTGGATCTCTGGCACAAAAAGGCGGATGGCCGTACCTTCTGCGACTATGGGTTCCACATGACCATTGACGACTGGAACGAATCCATCCGGGCAGAACTGCCGGAGATGATCCGGCAGGGCGTGACCTCTTTCAAGATGTATATGACCTACCCTGCCATGATGGTGGGTGACCGGGATATGTACTGGGCCTTGAAAGAGCTGCGGCATCTGGGCGGTATCTGCGGCGTCCATTGCGAGAACGCCGGGGTCATTGACGGCATGATCGCCGAGAAAAAAGCCGCCGGGCTGCTGGGGCCGTCCAGCCACCCGGAGAGCCGTCCGCCCTATCTGGAGGCGGAAGCCGTGGGGCGGTTGCTGCGGATCGCGCAGGCGGCGGACTGCCCGGTGGTCATCGTTCACCTGACCAACGAGGATGCCCTCAAGGAAGTGGAACACGCCCGGAAGCGGGGCCAGAAGGTCTATGTGGAAACCTGCCCCCAGTACCTGCTGCTGGACGAAAGCGTTTACTATAATCCCGATTATTCTCAGGCAGCGCGGTACGTTTGCGCGCCGCCCATCCGGGAAAAAGCCAATCAGGATGTTCTGTGGCGGGGGCTGCGCCGGGGGGAGATCCAGACCATCTCCACCGATCACTGCTCCTTCACGCTGGCACAGAAGGACGCAGGCCGGGAGGATTTCACGAAGATCCCCGGCGGGCTGCCCGGCGTGGAGACCCGCGGCGAACTGGTCTATTCCTACGGGGTCGCCGCCAAAAAAATCTCTCTTGCCCAGATGTGCCGCGTCCTGAGTGAGAACCCCGCCAGGCTGTACGGTCTCTACCCCCGGAAAGGCGTTCTGGCTCCCGGCAGCGACGCCGACATCGTGATCTACGATCCCGGCGACAGCCATGTGATCCGGGCGGAAGACTGCATCGCCAACGTGGACTACAATCCCTACGAGGGATTCGTCACCGCCGGCGGCATCCGGGAGGTCTGGCTCCGGGGCCGGAAGGCCGTGGAGGGGGGCAAGGTGCTGGATACCGTTCCTGCCGGTATGTATCTTGCCCGGGGAAAGTGCAGTCTGTAAACCTTTTTCCCGCGAAGTATTTCCACTTTACAGAGATTGTGCTTCAGTCCGTTTCTTATTCCTTCACATTTTAAAAAAGGGAGCGCGGCCATTGGCGAGTGTGCGTAAGACAGTATTGCGCCGAAATTGTCGAAGCAGGAAACCGCACGGAGCTGATCGTGCCGGAGTTGGCGAAGCGAAACGGCGTGACCGAAAAGCTGAAAGCTGCGAATCAGTTGGAATGGGTTCGGCAGATGAACGCTTGCAAGGCACAGGCAGAAGTTATAATAAAGTTTGAGCTGATATATAATTGATACCGAGACCGCCCGAACCAAATATATTCGGGCGGTTTTTGCGTAGACGGTTGATTTCTTCACACTTTTCCGGTATAATTTATTTAAAAAGCATGAGACAAATCAGAATTTATGGAAGGAAATACTATGATTCCAATTATTCCGATTATTTTTGCAATAGGAATTCCGGCGTTTGCTATTTGGAAAAATGGGAAAGAACCACTGAAGCGTCCATATCTATTTTCAATCGTTAGCTTTTCGTTTTGTGCAATAGCTGCAATTATGGAAATATTTACAATTAAGGCGCGCACAATAGCAGGGGACATCGGCGGTATCGAAGATACGATTGATTCCGTAATTGCTATCTGCATTGGACTGCTGATCTTTACGGTAATCTTAAATTTGCTGTTGCTTGGAATATCATATGAAAAGGATTCGTAACTTCAAGTTTATCGAACCGAAAAATCCCTTTAGGAACTAAAGGGCGCACTTCTATACTCTCTATCGAGAGTAGTGCGTCCTGCGGAGCTTCATTTTCCGTCAGCAGGAGAAGATTGCCTGACCTCAAATGCCCGGTCACTTCGTTCCGTCAAGGTGGCTGCACCCTCTTGCACCGCTAAAGCGGTTATCCCCTGTGTGCTTGCCGGTCGCGAACAGCAGGTTTGCAGATTAGACATAAGCAAATCCTCCGTATGATCTAAACCATACGGAGGATTTGCTGTTTTACGACCACGCGGCCAGATGGCCGCGCTCCCTTTTCGATTCCGTCTCAGTCCCCCCAAGACACATCCGTAATGGTGCCGCCGGAGAACTCGATGTACTCACTCTTGAGGATGTAGTCCGTCTTGCCGATCCGCACCTCCTGATCACCCACCTTGGTGGTCATGACGTCAGCGGTGGGGGTGGTGGTGGTCACCGTGAACAGCAGCGTCACGTGTTCCGGGTCCGTGACCCAGTTCCCGTTGGCATCCATCACCTGATAGTCCATTTTTTCCACAGACTCGATCTGACCGCCCACCAGAGCGCCGGAAGCCATCAGCGGAGAGGGCAGGTGCTTGAGGCAGTTATCGTACAGCTCCGGAGCTACGCCCTCCACCTTCACCTGATAGGTGACCTTGGTCTGCGCCTGCTCGGCGTTGATGCTGTCGCCGTTCCCGCCTAAAAACTTCCACGCCGCCAGAGCCAGCACCGCCACGATCAGCACAATGGCAATGAGGTCGATCACATTCAGCTTTCCGATTTTCTTTGCTTTCTGTTCCATTTTTTCCTCCGTAACAGGCCTGCGCCCGATTTTTTGCAGAAAAAGACTTTCGCCGCCATCAGTGGACAACGATCGATTTCTATTGTATAATATTTTCCGCCATTTCACAAGGACTTTTTTGGAGGCGCTTTTATGAAGGTCATCCACCTCATCAGCGGCGGCGATTCCGGCGGGGCAAAAACCCATGTGCTGAGCCTGCTGCAAAATCTGAACAAAACCATTACCGCCCAGCTGGTCTGCTTCCGGGACGGCCCCTTTGCCGACGAGGCCCGCGCCATGGGGATCCCCACCAAGATCTGCGGCGGGAACAATATTCCCCATCTGCGGCAGGAGCTGACCGCATACATCCGGCAGGGCGGCTACCAGCTGATCCACTGCCACGGCAGCCGCGCCAACATGATCGGCGCTCTGCTGCGGAAGCCCACCGGCCTGCCGGTGGTATCCACCGTCCACAGCGACTACAAGCTGGACTATATGGGCCGCCCCTTCGCCCGGCTCACCTTCGGCGCCATCAACGCCATGGCTCTGCGGCGGCTGGACTACCGCATCGGCGTGTCCGACGCCATGGTAGACCTGCTGATCAGCCGTGGCTTCCCCCCCGACCGCTTCTATGCCATCTACAACGGCATTGACTTCACCCCCGCCCCGCCTCAGGGAGATCGGCTGGCATATCTGCGGAATCTGGGGGCGGATGTGGACGAGAACAGCGTGGTGGTGGGCATCGCCGCCCGTCTGAATCCCGTCAAGGATATGTCCACCCTGATCCGCGGCTTTGCCGAGGGACACAAGACCTGCTCCCGGCTGCGGCTGGTCATTGCCGGGGACGGCGAGGAGCGCCAGAAGCTGGGGGATCTCGCCAAGGAACTGGGCGTGGAGAAGGAAGTGACCTTCGCCGGGTGGATCAGCGGCGGCATGGATCAATTCTACGCCGCGCTGGACATCAACGCCTTGACCTCTCTTTCGGAAACCTTCCCCTACGCGCTGACCGAGGGTGCCCGCTTCCATCTGGCCACCGTGGCTACCGCCGTAGGCGGCATCCCCTATCTCATTGATCAGGGTGTAAATGGATACCTCCTTACACCCGGTGATTGGCAGACGTTAGGGTGCTATCTGTCCGCGCTGGGCACCGATGATGCCCTGCGGCGGGAGATGGGCGAAAAGCTCTACGAAAAGGCGTCCTCCAAGTTCTCCATCCAGAGCACGGTGGACACCCAGCTCCATATCTACGAAGAAATTCTCCGCCGGCACAGCCGCCCCAAAAAGGAGCGGGACGGCGTGGTAATCTGCGGGGCCTATGGCCGTGGCAACGCCGGGGACGACGCCATTCTGGAGGCAATTTTGCAGGAGATGCGTACCATTGACCTGGATATGCCCATCACCGTGCTGACCAAAGACCCCAAGGCCACCCGTCTTGCCTACCGGGTCCGGACGGCCGGGCGGATGGATATTTTTACATGGGAAAAGGCCATGCACCACGCCGCGCTGTACATCAACGGCGGCGGCAGTCTCATTCAGGACGTCACCTCCCGCCGCTCCCTCTGGTTCTATCTCCATAACATTCAGGCCGCCCACAAGGCCGGCTGCAAGGTGCAGATGTACGGCTGCGGCATCGGCCCCGTCCTTCGGGAACAGCATCGGAAGCTGGCCGCCCGCGTGCTGAACGCCTGCGTGGACGTCATCACCCTCCGGGAGCCGGATTCCCAGAAGGAATTGCAGTCCATGGGCGTCACCCGGCCGGAGGTCCTGCTGACCGCCGATCCGGCTCTGACCCTGCCTGCTGCCAGCGATGACGAGATCGACAGCGTTCTGCTGCGGGCAGGGATCCCTCCCCGCGGGAACTACCTCTGCTTCGCCCTGCGGAACTGGAAGGGCTTTGAAAGCAAAGCTTCCCTGTTTGGTCAGGCGGCGAAATACGCCTATGAAACCTACGGCCTGACGCCGGTGTTTGCCGCCGTGGAGAAGCATCTGGACCCCGGCGCCGGGCGGCTGGCTGCCGCCGGTCTGGATATCCCCCACTATTTTCTGGATGACGCCGGCAGCGCCGGCACCATCATCGGCGCTCTGTCCCGGATGCAAGCGGTAGTTTCCATGCGGCTTCACGCGCTGATTTTTGCCGCCGGGCAGGGCATCCCCCTGGCGGGTGTGGTATATGATCCCAAGGTCTCCTCGTTCCTGCGGTATATCGGTCAGGAGAACTTCGCCGATCTGGATGCGCTGACGCCGGATCTGCTCAAATCCATGATTGACCGCGTGGCCGCCGCCCCCATCTCTCCGGAGGAGCAGGAAGCCGCAGTCCGAAAGCTGCGGCAGACGGAACAGGTCAATGTGGAAACAGCCCGCCGCCTGCTGGGCGTGTAACCCGTTTTCTGTCAAGTATTTCAGCATTACACATCTTATATACAAAGTGGAACAGGCTTATTGTGCCTGTTCCACTTTGTCTTTTTTATTGCAGATGCTCCGCTGGACGGCAATGGTGGTCAGGCTTCCTGTCAGCTGCACCAGCACCGCCGTCAGCAAGGCCAGTTCGTCCTCATCCAGATTCCGGGCAATGGCGACGGCCAGCGTGTTCACCGCCGTGGTAAAAGCCATGGGGTCGCAGTCTCCGCAGTTCATCCCATCACCCCCTGCTATTCTATGTGTCCCTCCCCTGTTTCATCCCCGCTTTACAGCTTCTGGATCTGGCTGGCCGGTTTTGCAGGCTGCATGGGGAAAACCGTCAGCTTCTCCCCACCGTCCCACAGTGCCAGCAGCACGTCTTTCTCCTCCTGATACCCCTGCCGCAGCAGCGCCCGGTGAACCCAGCTCTCCGCCTTCCCCGCCTGCCGGATATTGCCGGAGAGCAGCCTGCCATCCATGACAAAGGGCGTCTGCGGCACTGTTTTTTTCGGCGTCTGCCCTAAATCTGACGGGGTGGCAGGCCGGTCCGTCTCCTTGGGAAGAAAGCTGACGATACCGTTGTGCTCCAGAATGGCCGTCTGGAGCTGATTCAGGTCAAACCACCCGCCGATGCGGCAAAAGGTGAGGAATTCATTGAGATCCATCTTTGCTTTTTTCAGGTTTTCCCGGTAGATCACGCCGTTTTCCAGCAGCACCAGCGGCTTGCCGGTGAAAACCCGCCGCGCCGTCAGGGAATGGCTGGTCCACAGGGAGATGCCAACCGCCGCCAGCCCGTAGATCACCAGCGCCGTCAGGGAGTTCAGCGGTGCGTCCAGATCCGTGGCCAATTCCGCCGCCACGGATCCGATGGTGATCCCCTCCACATAGTCGAACATGGTCATCTGGGAAACCTGTTTCGCCCCCATCAGCTTCGTCAGCAGAAACAGCACCACGATGGACAGTACCGTTGTCAGGCTTACAAAACCGATATTTTTCAGCAACCCCATAAAAACGCCTCCCGCAGTATCCTTTTTTCATAGGATGCCGCAGGAGGCCCGGTTTTTATTCAGTTTTTTCGCCGGCGTGATGGGCGTTGGTGTGGACGTTGATGAACTGCGCTTTCAATTTGGAGTAGAGGATAGTCTGGCTGGAATACAGCCCCTGATACCCGGAGAGCATATAGCTCAGGCAGCAGGCCAGCGCGAAATACAGCAGCCCCTCCGCGCCGAACAGCTCCACCGCCAGCAGCGTCGATGCCAGCGGGCAGTTGGTCACGCCGCAGAACACGGCGGCCAGCCCCACTGCCGCGCCGAATCCGGCAGGCAGTCCCAGCAGCGGCGCTGCGGCGCAGCCGAAGGTGGCTCCCACGAAGAAGGACGGCACTACCTCGCCGCCTTTGAAGCCGGCTGCCAGCGTGATGGCGGTAAAGATCAGCTTCAGCAGAAATGCCCACGGAACCGCCACGGTTCCCTGCTCCACGGCGGCAGTGACGATCTCCATGCCCGCCCCGTTGTAATCCGTGCCGAAGATCAGCGTCAGCACAATGATGGCCGCGCCGCCGCAGACCACCCGCAGCCACGGATTACGGATTCTCTTCATCAGATGTCCCGCCCCGTGCATAACCTTGCAGAACAGAATGGACACCAGCGCGCACAGCACGCCCAGAAGCGCCACCCGGACAAACATCCCCACCGTCTGCTCAGGAACCGACACGGCAAACCGGGTCGGCTCCACCCCCAGATGAATGGATACGCCGTAAGCCACCAGCGCCGCCAGCAGACTGGGGTACAGCGCCACATGATAGATCACGCCGATGCTGATAACCATGATGGCAAACACCGTGGCCGCCAGCGGCGTGCCGAACAGGGCGGAGAAAAACGCCGCCATGCCCGCCAGCGTTGCCACCCTCAGATCCCGGTCATCCAGCTGGAAATGCCGCCCCAGATACTGCCCGATGGTGCCGCCCATCTGGAGAGCGGCGCCCTCCCGTCCGGCGCTGCCGCCGCACAGATGGGTCAGGATCGTGCCGAAAAAGATTGCCGGCAGCAGCAGAATGGGCAGCAGCTTTCCCTGATGCACGGCGTCGATGATATCGTCGGTGCCAAGGCCGTCCGTCCCTGTCAGCTTGTAGATGCCGACAATGACAAGACCCGCCAGCGGCAGCAGGTATAGAACCCACGGGTGCGTCCCCCGGAACGCCGTCACCTCATGGACGCCGAAATGGAACAGCGTCCCCACAAGGCCGCAGGCCGCGCCGATCACGGCGGCCGCCGCCGTCCACTTTATAAACGTGCGGACATAGAGTCCCCACCGCCGCAGGGCAGTTCGGATCGCTTTTGTATCCACGATGATCTCTCCTTACAATTCTTCTGTACCGCTGCCGGACAGGGCGCTGCTGAAGGCCTCCTCCAGCACCTCCGGGTGCTGGAGGTTCCGGAACAGCTCCGCGAAAAAGCGGGAATACTCGATGCCCGTGGCGATCCGTTCGTCCATTACAACGCTCAGAGGCATCACCTTTTTCCGAACGCCCTCCGGCGCAGCCGGATCATGAACCGGACGGCCCATGCAGATAAACACGCTGGTGGTACCAAACTCATAGCAGTGGTGGAAAATGTACGGCGTGTTGATGGAGGCCAGATTGGTAACGAACAGGCTGGTGTGGAAGGGGCTCAGCTCAATGATCGCCCGCGGCAGCAGATTGTGCCGGTCCAGAAAGCCCGCAAGGCCGATGACCGCCCGGGCCAGCCCCGGTACGCCGAAAATGAACTTCACGAATTTGTCGGTATCGTTGTTGTGCTGGGCGTTCTGGTTCTTTTCGATGGCCGCCTGAATCTTCTCCGTTACGGTGAACACCGTGTCCTCCGGCTGGAGGTACACCTTCAGGGACGTTTCGTCCGGCGTGCCGTCCGCTCTTGTCTTGAGGATCACAAAGCTGAAGCAGAAGTGGTTCCGCTTATAGATCCGGCTGTTCACCACGAAGTAGTTGAGCTTGGGATTCCGCAGCACGGCCCGATAGTAGGCGGACACCAGCACGCTCATATGGGTCACGGACTGCCCCGCCCGCCGCTTTCCCCGGATGTACGCCCGAATGGCGTCCTCATCCAGATTTTCCTCCGCCCAGTTCTGGGCGTCATACCGCTTCGGCATGATATAAGGAAGCGCCTGCATAATGGCAGTCAGGTTCTGTACTCTTGTTCCGTCCGCTCGCATGGTCAATCCTCGTGCTTTCATAAAGTACTTCCATTATAGTTAAGATTCCGTCAAAGTTCAAGGGAAAGTGACAAATTCAGCCTGTTCCGCCATGCCGCATCGCTTTCCACGCCGCAGCCAGAAGCCCCGCAGCCGCCGGGAGCAGCCAGATGCTTCCGCCGGTGCGCCACATCAGACACACCGTCCCGGACGCTGCGGCCAGAGCCGTTGAAAGCCCCACGCACCGGCAGCCCCACTCCGCCGTTTCCGGCCCTGCCAGCCACGCAAGCAGCAGATACAGCGCCCGGCCGCCGTCCAGCGGGGAAACCGGCAGCAGATTAAACGCGCCCAGCACCGCGTTGGCTCCCGCCGCCGTGGAGTACCCCCGCCATCCCAGCAGCACTGCCGCCAGTAGATTGGCCAGCGGCCCCGCCAGCACCGCCGCCAGCTCCCGGCCGTAACCCATGGCGCCGCCGGTCTCCAGCACCGCCCCCAGTACGCCGATCCGAAGCCGCCGGATCGGCGCGTCGAAGCGTCTCAGGCACAGGATATGCCCCAGTTCATGAAGTGCCGCCGCCCCCAGCACCAGCAGCATCGTCTCCCATCCGCAGCTGACGGCAAACCATCCCGTCAACAGCAAAAAGCCGCCGGAGACGGTACACTCAGGCGGTTTCCACATAATAAATTGGGTTCAGATACACCCCGTCTTTTTGCAGTTCAAAGTGAAGGTGCGGCCCGGTGGCCATACCCGTCTCTCCCACTTCCCCCAGCTTCTCTCCCTCCTTCACAGCTGTGCCGGAGGTCACGGAGATCCTGCTGCAATGGGCGTACAGGGTCGTGCAGCCGTTGGCGTGGGCGACGGTGCAGTATTTTCCATAGCTGCTGCTCTCCCCTACTGCCGTGACTGTCCCATCCGCAAAGCAGGCGATGGCCGTGCCGGTATCCGCGGCCAGATCCACGCCGTAGTGGAACCGCTCCTCCCCCTCCACGGGATGTTCCCGATAGCCGAAGCTGGAGGACAATGCGGCTTTTAGCGGCGTTTCATGGTCGAAGCCCAGAATCTCCTGCCGCATACTGACGTTTTCAGGCAGATCCTCGTCGGAATAGAGAACCAGATCCATGGCTGTCTCTTCCTGCGCCGCATCCTCATCCCCTGCCGGCAGAGGGTCTGTTTCTTCCGGGATATTCCGCCATTTTTGCAGTTCCGACAAAGACAGCGCCGTACTGCCGCCGGTGCTGGCCGCCGTTTTCTGCGCCGCCGCTTCCGGGTGAAAAACTGCCTGATAAACCTCATCCGCAGTCATGGACGGCGTCCCTCCTCTGGTGAAGAGATCTCCCACCGCAGAAAATACCGCCTGCACGTCTATATTTCTGGACATGGTTTCCGACAGCTTGCGGTTAAAATCTGCCATTTTGCCGGGCAGCAGCAGCTTTGCCGCCACCAGCAGCACGAATACGCTGCCGCAGATCACCAGTCGGATCAGCCGGAATCGTTCCCTGTCCGACATGGCGTTTCCTTTCCCGGTCTGCCGCCGCCCGCTCCTGTACGCCGTTTTCTGTTTGACAGCCGCAGCAGTTGAGATCCGGCGGCCTGCCTGTCTGATTCGCATCGCGTCAGCCCCCCTCCTCCGAATTTTCTATGGTTATACACAGTATGCGTCTATCGGCAAGGTAGAAAAATTAGTTTTCACAAGCAAAGAGAAACAGGCTGTCGTCGCGGAAATCTAAAAGTGCCGAAGAAAAAAGATACGCCAATTATAGTCGATAGAATCAGAACAATCGACATTGTGATATCTGCTGCTCGGGCTTGTCCGCTTGTTCCAGCGCGGGTTGAAGCAGAAAAGGCGAGAGATGAAAAACGCCGCTGCCTGCGGATATCCGCAGGCAGCGGCGGTCAATCAGACAAGATTTCCGGTTGCAAACGTTCTCGCCAAGCTGTACTCTCAGCCGAGGAAGGAGTATGGGTCTCCGGCCTAATCATAGAGATCCCATACAAAGAAAGGCCGTCTTGTTAAGGTCAAGCTGCTGTGCCTGCGGGAACGGGTGAGCATCGACAGCTCCGGCTTTTCACCATTCTCTATAAAAAAGCAGAGTGTCCATTACTGGATACTCTGATCCTATAAGGACACTCTGCATGGTCGGAGTGTAATTATAGGATTCCACGAAATTAGAAGTATAAAACGGTTTGCTGGTAGTCAGCAAGAGGGATTCATCTCAAATATTCCGGTGCAGAACTATTACTCGGGTAATAACATCCCGCAAAAGATCTTCCCCCACCTGATAGTTCAAAACATCATCGGGTGTATCACAAATTTTCTCCTGCTCTCCATTTGTAAGAGCAATACAGTACCTATCTCCGTAAAAACAGACACCATATTGCAGACCTTTCCAAGAAAAGACAGGCTCTCCACCGCGAATAATACATTCTTTGAAATTTGATATGGTTTTGAAGTGATTCTCTTCATCGAAATTGGAAGCATATTTCATGATAGCACCTCTGAAAGCCTTAAACTCTGGTGCACCATCGGGATATTCATCACGCCAGTAATTCGTATGCGGCTTTTCAAAATTAGGGACACCTTTTCTGGGAGATTCCCAATTGATTTTATGGTCATGTGGGTTGGAGTGAAATTTGGGATTGGGATTTGTGGTATAGTGCCTTTCTGCAACTGCTCTACCATCATTTCCAATTTTCGTCTCAATCTTCGACCCATCTTTGGCATAGGTGACCTTGATTTCTCCGGGTTTTCCAATCAAACGGTAGTCCTCTGGCTTGGATGGTTTCCACTTTCCACCATATGCGCTGCCGCCACCCTTCCGTGTATCGCCGATCCGGTACGGCTCTATTGTATCACGTTCCGGGCAATATGTCCCGCCAATCAGAAAATCTTCCAGATTTTCTTTGTGAAATGATCGTTCTGCATTAAGGTAACGCCAAGAGCTTCGTTCATAGTCCACATATACAATGTCTCCCTGCATCTCGGGAAACGGTGTGTTGTAGCAGATAATTTTTTCCGGTTCAATCCGCCGCAGCATCTCATTGTATCCGGCCATAAACCATTCTTTCTGGTCACCGCGGTTATCATGTTCAGATGCCATATATGTGGAAACAGCCACAACGCTGCCTTTTTCGATTCCCTCAAAGCAAAAATCGAACGTGGATTCATTGCCCCAGTTGACCGTGGGGATGACACGGATTCCTTTGGACGCCCAGTAGGCGCCGCACCAACGGTTGCGGAACACGTTGTAAAGCTGCACGACGGGCGCCATTTCCAGATACATACTGAAATCAGGGGAAAGTACGGCCCGGTAGCGGGACAGCTTTTCAATATCGCTGTCTGGGCTTTTCCATACCCGCTCAAAGCGGTAGTCATACAGAAAGAAATGCACCATGCGGTCAAGGTAATTCTGGTCCTCCAGATGCGTCTTATCAAACCCAAT
>ENA-UEQK01000395-UEQK01000395.1-human-gut-metagenome-genome-assembly--contig:-NODE-395-length-31684-cov-15.686177_pt1 | contig 31684 bp, 27 predicted proteins | sample MGYA00242939_ERZ507942 | MGnify/ENA primary metagenome ERZ507942 (study PRJEB26167, sample SAMN06115485) | human gut metagenome | host: Homo sapiens | place: China:Chongqing | collected 2015-03-30... | reverse complement strand
TACTTCCCGGAAAAGCGGGTGCGGTACATCTCACTACTGGACGGTATCGACACTGGTGTGGAATCCAGTGCCAACGACATCACCCCGTTCCGTGCCATCATGAATGACATGTACGCCAAGGACATTTCCAAGAAGATCAAATCTGTCAAGCAGGATAAGCAGCGTAAGGGACAATTTATCGGCGGCAAACCGGTCTATGGTTATAAGATGCATCCCACAGAGAAGAACAAAATCGTCATTGACGAGGAAGTAGCGCCCATAGTGCGGCGCATCTTCCACATGGCGTTGGAAGGTATGAGCTGCAGGCAAATCGCCACACAGTTAAACGAAGAGGGTGTACCCACTCCGGCAACCTATGCAGGACTGCCTGTGGCAAACCCAGGTCCCTACACCGGTCTGTGGAGCAGTGAACGCATCTCAGATATGCTTCAAAATGAGACTTACATCGGAAACATGGTTCAAGGACGAACGGTGAAGATCAGCTACAAGTCCAAGAAGTGCCTGAAGCAGGACCGTGAAAACTGGGTCGTGGTGGAAGGAACGCACGAGCCGTTGATTGATCGGGAAACCTTCCAAAAAGTACGCATGTTGGTCAACAGCCGCAAGCACACCAGAAGCCGAACCTATGACTTTCTGCTCAAAGGCATGATCTTCTGCCATGAGTGTGGTTACCCGCTGGCGGTGCTCAATCGCAAAAATGCTGCCGGAGAGGATGTGCTGTACTTTGTCTGCCGGACTTATCAGCGCTTCACCAAAGCCGGTGTCTGTTCGTGCCACAGCATCAAGGAAAAGACTGTGACGGACGCCGTTGTCGCCAAGATACAGGAGGTCTGCGAGGCCTATTTGGATCCGAGTCAGCTGCAGCCAATTGCCATTACTGCTGTGGAAGAGGTGCGCAAAGCAGAGAGCCACGATAGCGAGATTCAATCCCTGCACAGCAAGATCGACGGCCTGACTGCCAATCTGGATAAGATGTACATGGATCGGCTGACTGGCCTCCTTGCTGAGTCGGATTTTGAACGGATTTATCAGCGCATCAAGATGGAGCGCAACTCACTTGAGGAAAAGCTGAAGGACTTGGAAGTGCAAAAAGAAAGACCGGTCAGCACCGAAGACCGAGCCAGAGAGTTGGTGCAAAGGTTCATCACATCGGCTTATGCCAGTCGGGAACTGCTGGTGAGCCTGATTGAGCGAGTGGAATTAACGGAAGACAAGCAAATCATCGTCAAATTCCGCTTCCGTGAACTGGAAGCAATTTCTTAGGGCAAATCGTTTACAATAGGCGAGTCGCTATGTATCGCGTATTGAGAAGCGGGCATTGGAAAAGCTGCGGGCAGAACTGGAAAAGCCTGTGGGCAGCGGAGCCGGTCAATAGCAGGACCGCAGGCCAGTTTCGGAGGCTCATCCGGAAAAATCGCGGACTTCCAGCAGTCCGCCCAAAATCTTTGCGGATATTTTACACCTATTTCCCAATTTTTAACTTGTAAAATATGGAATTTTATGATATTTTGACAATATACACAAGATCATGCCCGCAGTGATATCTGCGGGCACATTCTTATTGGGAAGGAGTTGTGGGAACATGGAACAGCGCAGAACGGTGCTGCTGGCAGATACCAGTACGGAATTCCGCATTCTGCTGCGGGAAGCCATGGAAAAAACAGGAGAATTTCTGGTAGAAATTGCACAAACCGGGAACGAAGTTCTGGAAAAAGTTCAGGAGCAAGAACCGGATATTCTGATCATGGATGTGATCCTGCCGGGGCTGGACGGTCTCAGCGCTCTGCGAGAACTTCAAGAGCTTGGCTACGCTCCCATGACCATTCTGACCTCCGCATTTGTTTCCGACCAGACGTTGGCGGAAGCAACGGAGCTGGGCGCTGCCTATTTTCTGCCAAAACCCTTTCGGATGGACACGCTGTTGGACCGGATGCGGAACCTGTTCTGGGAAAAGCCGAAAGCCACCCGCCCCTCTCTGAAAGCCCGCGTCACCCACATGCTTCATGATGCAGGTATGCCTGCCAATATCTCCGGCTACCAGTATCTGCGGGAAGCGATCCTGATCACCGCCGCCGATCCAAGTGTACTGAACAAGGCTGTAACCAAGATCCTCTATCCTGAGATCGCCCGGCGTTACGGTACCACTGCCCTTCGAGTAGAACGATGTATCCGCAGCGCCATAGAGACCGCCTGGGACCGGGCTTCGCCGGAGACACTCCCCAAATACTTCGGCTGCACCGTCAGCAGTCAGCGTGGAAAGCCCTCCAATGCGGAATTCATTGCTCTGCTGGCAGAACGGCTGACTCTGGAGGATGATCAAGCCCTCAGAGCCTGACAGCTTTTCACAGTCTATATAAAAGGAGACAGGACGAGCCTGTCTCCTTTTTTGCGTTTGTTTGCATTCGACAGCATCTGAGCGTTCGTTTCATTTTACGAAAACGTATACGTTTTCGCGTCAAATTCGTTTTTTCTTCCTCCAAAAATAACAACCAAAGGTCGTCCTTTTTATTTGTGCACTTTACACAGTGTACGTGAAATTGAATAAAAAAATCATGGGAAAATAGCCATAATCCTCCTTGACAATTCCGTTAAGAGTTCTTTATAATGGTAGCAAGGAAGTGCAAACGTTTGCGACTGGAGGACGGCACACCGACGGTCAAACCGTGCACAGAACTGAGAAAAGAGAGCAATCTGCTGTCCCTGCAATCCCCGGCAGACTTCAGAAAGAGGTGTTATCGTGTCGAAAAATGGATTACCCAGAAAACCCCTGACCAAGCGGCGTTTAAAGAACCTGATCCTGAATGTGCTGAAAAACCCCTTTAACATGGTGGTGCTGGTCAGTCTCATCATCCTGTTCTGCCTCATCATCATCCCTCTGCTGACCATGATCTCCAGCACCTTTACGCTGGCTCAAGGCGAGCTGCGCCGGGTCCAGGGTCACGTGGGCGATTTCACCCTGTACTACTGGAAATACATCCTCACCGGTAAGCTGGCCGGCGCCGTGCTGTGGGGGCCGCTGAAGAACTCCTTTATCTGCGGCTTCTTCACCGTGCTGGTGTCCGTACCTCTGGGCTCCGTGCTGGCCTGGCTGATGATCCGCACGGATCTCCCCGGCAAGAAGATCTTGGGCCTGCTGGTGACCGTACCTTATATGATCCCCTCCTGGACCAAGGCTCTGGCTTGGCTGGCCATGTTCCGCAACTCCACCTCCGGCGCCAACGGCTTCCTGGCTGGCTTGGGCATTCCCGTTCCCGACTGGCTGGCTTACGGCCCTATCGCCATTGTGCTGTGCATGTCCATGCACTATTACGCATTCTCCTACATCATGGTCTCCGGCGCACTCCGCTCCATCAACTCCGAGCTGGAGGAAATGGGCGAGATCCAGGGCGCCAGCAAAGCGCAGATCCTGCGGCACATCACGCTGCCCCTGATCCTGCCCTCCGTGCTGTCCGCCACCGTTATGACCATCAGCAAATCCATCGGTACATACGGCGTCCCCGCCAACTTGGGCAACCGCATCGGCTACTACACGCTGGCTACCAAGATGCGTACCTTCATCGACCAGGGTCCCCAGGCTGTCGGCTATTCCATGTCCATCGTACTGGTGCTGCTGGCCGCCCTCATCATCTTCTCCAACCAGCGGATCGTGGGCGTCCGGAAGTCCTATGCCACTGTCAGCGGCAAGGGCGGCCGCGCCACGCTGATGCAGCTGGGCAAAGCCAAGAAGCCCCTCATGCTGTTCCTGATGGTCTTCCTGTTCCTGGCTATGGTGGTGCCCTTCTTCGTGCTGATCATGGAGACCTTCCAGATCACCACCGGCGCCGGCTATGGTCTGGATAACCTGACGCTTTACAACTGGATCGGCAAAGCAGGTGAGATTGATAAGTACACCAACTACGTGGGCATCTTCCGGAATCCCAATTTCTTCAGCGCCTTCTGGAATACCATCCGCCTGACCCTCATCGCCTCCATCCTCACCGCTATCTGCGGCCAGTTCCTGGGCTACATCAGCTCCCGCGGCCGTGGCAAGTGGTACGGCGACCTTACCGAGCAGATGGTCTTCGTCCCCTACCTGATGAGCGGTATCGCATTCTCCACCATGTATTTCTCCATGTTCTCCCGTCCGCACCTCGGCGGACTGATGCCCTCCCTGTACGGCACCTTCACCCTGATCGTGCTGACCTCGGTGGTTAAGCACTTCCCCTTCGCCAGTAAGTCCGGTACCGCCAATATGCTCTCCATCAGCGTGGAGCTGGAGGAAGCGGCAGATATCGCCGGCGCCAGCTTCTGGAAGCGGATGTCCTCCATCATCGTTCCTCTGGCGAAAAACGGCTTCATTTCCGGCTTCATGCTGACCTTCATTTCCATCGCCAAGGAGCTGGACCTCATTATCATCATGATGACTCCCACCACCCAGACCATGTCTTACCTGGCCTTTACCTACTCCCAGGACGGTTACAACCAGATGTCTGACGCAGTGTCCGTGTGTGTGCTGGCCTTCATCCTGGTGTGCTACACCGTGGCCAACCGCTTCGGCGCGGATCTGAACAAGAGTATGTAAGGGAAACAGAAAGGAAGAACGATATGAGCCGCATTGAATTAAAGCATATTGATAAATTTTACGGTACCAACCATGTCCTGCGGGACATCAACCTCGTCATCGAGGACGGCGACTTCATGACCCTGCTGGGGCCCTCCGGCTGCGGCAAGACCACCACCCTTCGCGTGGTCTCCGGTCTGGAAAAGCCGCAGAACGGCATCATGACCATTGACGGCGTGGAGATGATCAACGCGGATGATGCCTATTACGCCGAGCCCAGCAAGCGCGGACTGAACCTGGTGTTCCAGTCCTACGCCCTGTGGCCCCACATGACGGTCTACAACAACATCGCTTTCGGCCTGAAGATCCAGAAAATGGACAAGGCGGAGATCGACCGCCGGGTCATGGATTCCCTGCGGATGATGCGTATTGACATGTACAAGGACCGCTATCCCACCGAGCTGTCCGGCGGCCAGCAGCAGCGTGTGGCCATCGCCCGCGCTGTGGCCTCCAGTCCCAAGCTGCTGCTGCTGGATGAGCCTCTGTCCAACCTGGACGCCAAGCTCCGTATCGACATGCGGGCGGAGCTGCAGCGCCTCCATAAAGATTTGGGCACCACCATCATCTACGTCACCCACGACCAGACCGAAGCTTTGACCATGTCCACCAAGATCGCGCTGTTCAAGGCCGGTGAGCTGAACCAGGTGGCTACCCCCGCCGAGCTGTACAACAACCCCATCGATCTGGAAGCCGCCGACTTCATCGGCAATCCCCGGATCAACCTGCTGGACGGCAAGGCCGAGATGGTCAACGGTCAGCTGGTGGTCAAGAGCGATCTGGGCGGCCATACCTTCCCCGCCGAGCACCTCACCGACGAGGAGTTCCCCAAGAGCGGCGAGTTCGACTGCGTGCTGGCCATCCGTCCCGAGCAGATCATTATCTCCACCGAGCCGGTGGAGGGCGCCATTCCCGTCAGCATCTACGCCAACCAGCCCGCCGGTTCCGAGACCATCACCACTTTGAAGGCCGGCAACGATGAATTCCTGGCCAAGGAGATCGGTCAGGTCTCCTACGATCTGGACCGGAAGGTCTGGGCCATCATCGACCAGAACAAGATCAACATCTACAATAAGGAAACCACCCGTCTGATCAAACGCGCGGTGTAAGCCGTGTCTTGATACGCAATTTCCCCCCCAAATCGGACGGCGCTGATCCACCGTCCAAATATGAAAGGAGTCCCCGATGAAAATGAAGAAGTTTTTTGCGCTGCTCCTCTCCCTGTCCATGGTGCTGAGCCTGGCTGCCTGCGGCAGCAAGGGCAACTCCAATGACTCCCAAACCGACGGCGAAACCGCCAGCGACCTGCATCTCGGCTATGACATCAACACCGGCGAAAACCACTACGGCCCCTATTATGACGAATGGAGCGACAAGACCGACGAAGAGCTTTTCGAGGAAGCTCTGAAGGAGGACACCACCATCAACGTCTACGCCACCTCCTCCAAGATGATGAAGGTGGAAGAGGGCTTTGAGGCCGCTTATCCCGGCCTGGATCTGGTGGTCTCCGATCTGAAGACTGACGAAGTGCTCTCCAAGGCCAAAATCGAGCACGACACCGGCAACATCACCGCCGACGTACTGCAGACCAAGGACGTCAACGGCAACGTGTTCCACGAGTGGTACAACCAGGACATCCTGGAGCCCTATTATCCCAAGGACATCTGCTCTCACATCGACGAAGGCTACCTGAAATACGGTTATCCTCTGTACGCCTCTCAGTCCATGTGGTATTATAACACCAAGGCCTTCCCCGACGGTCAGCCCATCCACAGCTGGTGGGAGATCATTGAGAAGAACGAGGACGGCACTCAGAAGTACCGCCTGTTCACCAAGGAGATCGGTCAGGAAAGTGCCTACCTGTCTCTGTTCGCCAGCTTCATCAACAATGCCGATGAAATGGCTCAGTCCTACAAGGATACCTACGGCAAGGATCTGGAATACACCTATGACGCTTCCTCCTTTGACTTTGAAGTTCCCGAGAACAACGCCGGCGTGGAGTATCTGTGGCGCTTCTCTCAGGCCAAGATGACCTTCATCAGCGACGGTGACGAGCTGGTGCTGGCCGTCCATAACTCCACCGCTGAGGATCCCGCCCTGTGCCTGGCCTCTGCCGGTAAGATCGGCAACCGCGACGAATCCGGCTATGACATTGCCTGGTGCCTGAATCTGGAACCCTACACCGCCCTGCTGAATCTGGAGTGCCTGTTTATCGCCAAGGGCACCAACAGCCCTGCCGGTGCCCGTCTGTTCATCCGCTACGTCACCGGCGGCGCTGACGGCAAGAGCGAAGGCATGAAGCCCTTCAAGAAGGAAGGCAACTGGCCCATCCGCGATGACGTGGAGGACAAGAAGAACCCCGCAGAGCTCACCGAGCTGGGCGCCCGCGCCAATGACCTCAGCGCTATCTATGACATCTATCTCGACGTGCAGGAGATGTGGACGTACTGGCTGTCTCAGAACCTCAAGATGAAGTAAATTCAAGCACCGCGATTTTTCCCGGGCGGCGGCAACCGCCGCTGCCCGGGCCTTTTGAATCATTCAGATAGGAGATAACATGAACCAGGATTTTGAAAAAGAACTGCGCCGGGCAGAACGGGAAAAAGAACAGGCCAGACGGGTGGAATCCTTTTGGGATGCCTTCCGGCTGACGGAAAACGGCCATGTAAAAAGCACGCTGCTGCTGAACTCCTTCTGCCTGTCCATCCTCTTTCTGGCAGTTTACGGCGCGGCCTTCTTTCTGCTGACCGATCCCATTCACGCATGGCTTGCCCTTGCGCCCCGGGCGGTAGAAAATCTGGTCAGCGCGCTGCTCCCCGCCCTGATCGGGACAGCAATCTGCGCGCTGACCCACCTGATCTGCCACCCTCAGACTGTTCTGGCTGCATACGGCTGGCTCTTGCTGCTGGCCCTCGCCAGTCTGGTGACCATGCTGCTTCTGCTGCGGGGTGACAGCGGCGCGTCGGTCCTGTTTCTCCAGCTCTTCGGTATGATGGTCCCTGTGCCGCTGCTGATGGGTTTTGGAAGCTCCTGGTGGCTGCTTCGCCGCAGAAACTCCCTCTGAATACCGTTTTTCCCATGTATGCAACTTAAAAAAAAGGCTGTGAGACTATGATAGATACTGTATTGTTCGATATGGGCGGCACTCTGGAGGACATCTGGGTCGATGACGAAAGCCGCCATTCTTCCATTCAGGGTGTGCTGGATATTCTGCACGCTCACGGCATCGATCTGAACATGGACTTTGAAACTGCGGCTCAGAGCATCAATGCCGGCTGGGAACGTTACGGCGCTTACCGGGACCCCCGGCAGCGGGAGCTGAAGCCGGAGGAGATCTGGGGCAGCTTCGTTTTGACGGATTTCGGCCTGAATGAAGATTCTGTGCGTCCTTACGCCGAGGAGCTGGCCCACATGTGGGAGATCACCCACTATCACCGTACTCTCCGCCCCCACGTGAAGGAAATGCTGGAAGGGCTGAAGGGGCTGGGTATGAAGCTGGGCGTCATCAGCAACACAGCCAGTCTCTATCAGGTGTTTGACGTTCTGAAAGACTACGGCATCCGGGACTACTTCCAGGATGTGACGCTTTCTTCCGTCACCGGATATCGCAAGCCAGACCCCAACATTTTTCTGGTCTCCCTCCATCAGGTCCAGTCTGACCCCGCCAGCTGTGCCTATGTGGGCGATACCCTCTCCCGGGACGTCATCGGCCCCATCCGCATGGGCTTCGGCGCCACCTTCCACATCGACTCCTACCTCACCAAGCTGAAGGACACCAACGTTCCCGCGGACGTGAAGCCCACTTACAGCGTGAAGGACATTTATGAGGTCTACACGATCCTGAAGGACGCCCGCTGATCCCTGTTTTGATGTATGACAAGAAGGCCCGGACCGCTGTGGCGGTCCGGGCACTTTTTGCGGCTTTCAGTCGGGGTGCAGATCAGCAGTCCGCCAACGCAAATATTCCCGTTTTCGATGTCTGTTCCGTGATTTGTTGCTTTTTCGCACTTTTCCCGCGCAAAAATCCCGCAGAGAGTATTTGCTCTCTGCGGGATTTTTAACATTCTCTTGGTTTTCTTTTTTTGGGGGGCGGTTTATGCCGGAGGCTTACTCATACCGGGTACCTGCGCCGTCCACCATGGCGTCATAGGCCCGTTTCACCTTGTCATAGTTCTTGTCCCGGTCTAGCGCCACGCCGCGGCCCACGCCGTCTACAATGCGGCCTACGCCGATGGCGTCCAGCTTTTCGTCCAGCTCTGCCAGCAGCTTGGGCGCGGAGCCGGGTTCCGTGGAGCGGCCGTCAAAGATGATGTGGAAGAATACCTGATCCAGTCCGGCGTCCCGGGCCATTTCGCAGATGGCCAACGGGTAGTCGATGCAGCCGTGAGAGGATTTATAGGTGAGATATGCCAGCAGATGCAGCGCCGTGCCGTTCTTTTTGGCGTGTTCGATGGCCTGCAGGAAGATGGGGTTCTTCTTGAAGCTGCCGTCCTTCACAGCGGCGTCCAGACGGACGTCATCCTGCATGACGCAGCGGCCTGCGCCCAGATTGGAGTGGCCTGCCTCGGAGTTGCCGGCCTTTCCGCTTCCCAGGCCCACATGCTCGCCGGAGGCGTGGAGCTTGCTCCAGGACTGCTCCGCCAGCAGGGAATCCCAGTAGGGGGTATCCGCCAGATGGATCGCGTCGCCGTCATCGCCGGAGCCGAGACCCCAACCATCGCAGATGATGAGCAGCATCTTCCGGTCCTTGCCGAAATCGTGTCCCTCCGCCAGAGATTTGCCGGTCATCTCCGCAGGCTGGGGGATGCCCATGACATTCAGCACCGTAGGCGCCACGTCACCCAGACAGCCGTCCCGCAGGGCAATGGGACCGCTGTGGGCGGGGTCCATCAGAATGAAAGGCACCAGATTGGTGGTGTGGGCGCCGTCAGGCTTGCCTGCGGCGGTGTACAGCTTTTCAATGTTGCCGTGGTCCGCGGTGACGGCCACCACATAGCCCTTGGCCAGCGCGTCATGGACCACCACATCCAGATAGTGACTGACATGCTTGCAGGCTTCCAGCTTGGCGGCGGTATTCAGGGTGTGGCCGATCACGTCGCCGTTGGCGAAGTTGGTCACCACGAAATCGTATTTACCCAAAGCGCCCATGACCTGATCCGCCACGGCAGGCAGGCTCAACTCCGGCTGCTGGTCAAAGTCAATGCCCTTGGGAGACGGCACGCACACGTCATCTTCGCCGGGGAAGGGCGCGTTCTCGCCGCCGTTGAAGAAAAAGGTCACATGGGCATACTTCTCGCTCTCCGCGCAGTGGAACTGATTCTTCCCCGCCTCGCTGAGGACCTGAGCCAGAGGCTTCACCACATGAGACGGCGCAAAGGCGATTGGCAGATCCTTGAACTTATCATGATACATGGTCATGATGACGAAATCCAGATCCTTCAGCTGGTTCCGCTGCACCTTGTTGAAGTCCGGATCGGTGAACAGCTCCGTCAGCTCGATCTCCCGCTCACCGCGGCGGCAGCAGAACACGGCGGCATCGCCGTCTCCGATCTTGCCCACAGGCTTGCCGTTCTCCACCAGGACCATGGGTTCCAGATGGTAGTCATCCTGCCCCGCCTGATACGCTTTTTCCACGGCCCGCGCCAGTTGTGCGCCGCCGCGCTTAGATTCAGACATAAAAAGTACCTCCTTATGAGTCGAGCGGTGCGTGAAACGGTTCTTTCCCGCGCCACTGCGCATTTTTTTATCCGACCGGGGCGAACTTATTGTCCATCCTCCGGCGGAATCAGCTTTTCCACGGCCACCTGCCCCCGCTTGGGGAAGATGTCCAGCAGGTCCGGGAACCGATAGACCTTGGCATCCGGGCGGTTTTCCGCTGTCAGCTTCAGGGGCTTATCCTTCTGGTACTGCACCGTGACGGTCATACCGAAATCGACGGCCTTGGCACCGATGATGTCCCGGTTCAGATTGTCGCCCACATAGCAGCAGTTTTCCGGTTCGGCGCCCACTTCCTCCATGGCGTAATAGTAGATCGCGGGGCCGGGCTTGCGGATATAGGTGACCGAGGACTGCTGGACCGTCTGGAAATAGGGGCGCAGGCCATCCTGATCCAGCCACTCGTCCACTTCCCGTCTGCCCACCAGATCCGAGATGATGCCCAGAGTGTAGCCCCGGCGGCACAGCTCCTTCACCGTGTCGGCGCCGCCCTCCACCACCGTGCGGCGGCCCTTGGTCTGCCGGTACTGGTAGCAAAGCTCCGAGGCATTGCGCCGGATCAACTCCGGGTCACAGTCATAGGCCAGCCAACGCCGCCACAGCACCTCTTCCGGGGCCTCGCACATATATTTCAGCGCCCATTCCCGGTATGCATCATACCGCTTGTCGATCACGTCCTCGAACCACTGGGTAGGATCTTCCGTCTTCACGCCGCACAGCTCTGCGATTTTCGCCCGGGCGGCAGCCAGATAAGCCGGGTCTTCGTCAATGACCCGGAAGGTACCGCCCAGATCCAGAAAAATATAACGGATGTCCGTATTCATGGCTTGCTTCCTCCTTTTCACCGGGCCGCTGGCCCGGAACGCATCAGGGCAGAATGTTCAGGATCTCCCGGAAATCTTCAATGACATAGTCCGGGCGGTTTTCCTCCGTAAATTCCACGGGATGCTTCTTCTCCGGAGACCGGAAAATAATATTGCAGCCGATACCGGCCTTCTTGGCCCCGGCAATGTCGCGCTTGATGTTGTCCGCAACGGACACGCACTCCTCCGGCTTCACGCCGATCTGCTGACAGGCCAGATCATAGATCTCAGAGCAGGGCTTGCGCATGTGGCATACGGAGGAAAGGATCACCGTATCGAAATAGGAATCCAGGCCGTCCTCCTCCAGCCAGTCGGGCACCTCGTTCTCACCGATGAGGTTGGAGATGATCCCCAGCTTGTAGCCGCGCTCATGCAGGCCCTTGATGACCTCCACACCGCCGTCCACCACCACCCGGCGGCCCTTGGTCTGCCGGTACTGGAAGCTCAGCTCATGGCACACCTGACGGATGCGGACCGGATCGTAGTCCGGCAGCAGCCATTTGCACCACAGTTCTTCATCTCCGGATTCCTTGAACTCGCCCAAAGCCCACTTGCGGTACGGCTCGTAGCGCTCCTCGATCATCTGATAGAATTCCTCATAAGGCATATCCGTGCCTGCGATCTCCGCCATTTTCCGACGGGCGTGGCGCATATAGGCCTCCTCCAGGAAAGCAATGCGCAGAGTGCCGCCCAAGTCGAAAAAGACGGCTTTATACTGTTTTTCCATAGGTCCTCCTTTAAGCCCGCTCAGGGAAGATGTCCAGCAATTCAGAAAGGCTGGTGATGACATGATCCGGGGTAAACTCCTTGCCGGTGGCCTTTTCCTTGTTCAGCGTATCCGGCTCGTCGATCCGGATCATCATACCGAAGCCGGCAGCCTGAGTGCCCTCCACGTCCCGCACCGGGTTATCGCCCACATAGGCGCAGTTGGCTTCCGGCGTGCCGATGCAGCGGCAGGCCAGGTGATAGATGTCCGGGTCCGGCTTGCGCAGGCGCACCTTGGAGGAGAGGATCGTGGTCTTGAAGCACTGGGCCACGCCGTCAGCGGCCATCCAATCGGGGATCTCCGTCTCCGTTACGGTGTTGGCGATGATGCCAAGGGTATAGCCCCGGCGGTGCAGCTCCTTGATGGTGGCTACGGCGTCCGGTCTGGCCACCCGGCGGCCGTCATGGTCGCGCCACAGGCGGGTCAGCTTGGGGGCGTTGGCAAAAATCATATTCGGATCATATTCCGGCAGCATGTACTGGGTCCACAGTTCTCCCTCGGAAGCATCCAGCAGGGTGGTCTTGGACTGCTTGCGGTATGCCTTCCAGCGCTCCTCCAGCTTGGCAAACAGGGCGTCGTGGCTCTCCGTGGTGCCGATCAGTTCCATGAGACCGGCTTCCGCCCGGTCAATAAACTCCTGGTCCGGCAGGACAATGCGCAGGGTGTTTCCTACATCGAAGAAAATGGTTTGGATATTGGCGGTCATGGCAGTTCCTCCTTTGAAATTCAGGGTCGCGGCCCAACTGCGGGAAAGCACGGCGATCCTCGGAGGTGTGACGCCCCCGAGAATCGCAAACGTTTGCGATTTCTGTTTTTATTTTATAGGAGTTCGCCCCTTTTTGTCAATATCCCAAATGTCAAAGCTCAGACACTTTTTTTGCTGGATTGCCCAAAATGCCTTAAAAATTTAGGTTGATATTGACAGAAGAGCAAAAATCAGCTATTCTTGATTCGTCTGAAGTACCTTGGCAGTTTTTTCTGCCAATTTTCTTAAAAAGTCGGAAACGTTTGCACAAACACAACCTTCGCAAGGGAGTCAACTTTATGAAAAATGTAACATTAAAGGATGTCGCCAAAGCAGCAGGCGTCTCCTATGCTACCGTATCCCGTGCCCTTTCCGGCAGCTCCCAGATCGGCAGCGAGACCCGGGAACGGGTTCTGAAGCTGTGCGATGAGATGGGCTACACCACCAACTTTGTGGCCAGGTCCATGGTGACCAAGCGCACCAACCTCATCGGACTTGTGGTCCCCTCTGTGGACAACCAGTTCATGTCGGAGCTTGCCTACCACGCGGAAGTCAGCGCCCGTGCCCACGGTTATAATATCATGCTCTGTGATTCCGGTCCGGACCTGAAGCAGGAAAAGACCGTGTTCAAGCTGCTGCTGGGCCGACAGGTGGATGGGATCCTCATCGTCCCTCAGAGTTCCAAATCCTACGATAACCTCAAATCCTATCTGGATCAGGTCCCCACGGTGTTCCTCAGTGAAAACCTGCGGAGCCAGCCCCAGAGCTATGTGGCCGTTGACAACAGCCGGGGCACCTATCTGGGCACCCAATACCTCTATGAGCTGGGCCACCGGGACATTCTCTATTTCGGCCAGCGTCCCGGTTCCACGACTCATCAGCTCCGAGCGGACGGATATATGAAGGCCTGTCATGAATTTAACCTCACGCCTCACTTTTTCAACAGCGAATATTCCCGCTCTTCCATTCAGGGTGGATATCAGTTGGCCAAGGAGCTGTTCCGGAAGCCTCTGGACTGCACCGCAGTCTTTGCCGCCACGGACTCCAATGCCTTGGGTATTCTGACGGCGGCAGATGAAATGGGCATTGATATTCCGGGGCATCTGAGCCTCATCGGCTTCGATAACATCAGCGCCACGGCCCTCTCCCGCATCGACCTGACCACCGTTGACCAGCCCAAGCGGGACATGGCGGTGCAGGCGGTGGATATGCTCCGGGACAAAATTGAAAACGGCACTCAGGGCTATGTCCACCAGATCCTGCTGCCGACGCTGATCCAGCGGGGCACCTGCCGGAAGCTGGAGCCCTCCAAGTGATCTCACTGTAAATTCGGGACGGTCTGCCGTCCCTGGTAGAAAGGAACATCCAACCATGCAAGGTTATCTTTACGATCCTCATACCCATACTGCGGAAACCAGCAAATGCGGCCATCTGCCTGCCGCCGACGTTGTGGAGCGCTATGTGAAGCACGGCTTTTCCGGTCTGGTGGTCACAGACCATCTGCATCCGGAATACCTCTCCCGCATCGACACGGAGCATGACTGGCAGAAGGCCATGGACCACTATCTCTCCGGCTACAAGGCCTCCAAAAAGCGGGGTGACGAGCTGGGCTTCGATGTGATTTTGGGCGCCGAGCTGCGCTTCCCCCAGAATGACAATGACTATCTGGTGTACGGCATCGATGAGGACTGGCTTCGTTCCAATCCCTATATGTGCTGCACCAGTGCCCGGGAATTCTACGAGAAATTCCACAATGAGGTCCTCATCATCCACGCCCACCCCTACCGGGACGGCAACACCACCGTGTTTGAGGACGCTGTGGACGGCACGGAGATCATCAACGGCAACCCCCGCCACGAAAATCACAGCGACCGGGGCGTGGAGCTGTGCCGCCGCCATCCCAACTATTTCCGTCTGGCCGGATCTGACACCCATCAGGACGGTGATGAGGCCCGTGCGGGCGTCATCCTGCCGGAGCGGGTCCGGGACTCCTTCCAATATAAGGCAATGATCGAGTCTGGAAACTTCCGTCTCTGGGGCCCGGATTTTCAGGACCTCATTGACATCGACGAGGAAATGCGTCAGGGCAAGTAATTGTCTCCCCATCAGAATAATGACTGACTTTGAATCCCCGGCAGGCCGCCACGCTTATGATGGCCTGCCGGGGTTCGTTGTCTCCCCGGCGAGCTGCGGCAAATTTGTAAAGCTGTCTCCCGAAACCAGTCATAGGAACACAATGTCCCGTTTTTGTCGGTTATTTGCGGATTTGTGCTTGTATTTTATGGAAGAGTGTGGTAAGGTAATCCACGGTTACGGAATGCGGCGAAAAGGGGAGCGCCTTGGCGCCGCGCTCAGATTGATGACGAAACCAGATTGCGAGGGAACCCGTGTTCCGGGTTGAGAGGATCCCAGTAAGGATCGACCGCCCCTGTTTCCCCCGGTGACGCCGGGGGAGCTGTCAGCATCTGCTTGAAGTCAAATTCGGTATGTGCTGCAAGGCACATATTTTTTTGCGCTTTGAGCAGAAAATCAAATCTGGAGGTAAATCCCATGAAAAAGTTTCTTGCAAGTATTCTGACCCTGGCTCTATGCCTGGGGCTTGCCACCGGCTGCGCCGGCAAGCAGACCCCGGCGGAGAATGACACGGAAAGCGCCGGTGAGACCGGTGTGAAGGAGATCCCCTCTCTGAAGATTGCCTTCTCCCCCTACGCCGATGCAGACCAGATCACCACCGCCACAGAGCCTCTGGAGCAGCTGCTTCAGGCAAAGCTTCTGGAAAAGGGCTATGACGTGAAGGATATCGACATGACCGTGGGCACCAGCTACACCGCCGTGGGCGAAGCCCTCAGCGCCGGCAGCGCCGACATCGGCTTCATCTCCGGCGGCAACTACGTCCTCTTCTCCGACGATTGCGATGTGCTGCTCACCGCTCTGCGCTATGCCATCAACAAGGATTCCGAGAACCCTGCTGACTGGAATGACGGCACCATCGAGGAAAACACCAAGGATATGAGCACCTATTACCGCTGCATCATTCTGGCCGGTCCCAGCGAAAAGGGTCAGGAATTGCAGGCCAAGGTCAATGCCGGTGAAGAACTGACCTGGGACGATCTCAACAGCGCCACTTGGTCCGTCCTCAGCCCCACCTCCGCCTCTGGCTACATCTATCCCTGCCTGTGGCTTCAGGATCACTACGGCAAGGGCATCAGCGATCTGGAGCACGTGGTCCAGTCTGACTCTCACACCACTTCCGTGGCCCGTCTGGCCGCCGGTCAGGTGGACGTGATGGTGTCCTTCGGCCATATCCGCATCAAGAACGCCCCCAAGTGGGAGACCGAGCTGGGCGGCACCGCCCCCATGGTGGAGCAGACCGGCGTTATCGGCGTCACCGAGGGCATCTACAACGATATGATCGCTTACAGCAAGAACTCCGATACCATGGCGGATGAGGATTTCCGCAAGGCGCTGGGCGAAAGCTTCATCGAGATCGCCGACACCGACGAGGGCCGGGAGATCATCAGTGTGTTCAGCCAGGTGGGCTACACCTGGGGTCAGGACTCCGATTATGACGGCGAGCGGGCCGCGCAGGAGCTGCTGAAGTCTCTGGAAGGCTAAGTCCCCCCTTTAAAAAACACTTGCCCCGCGGCTTCTCAGGAGCCGCGGGGCTGAAAGGCTATTTATGCTGCTGGAAGTCCAACATGTCCGTAAAGAATTTCAAAACCGCACCCTCGCCCTGACTGACGCCAGCTTTTCCGTCAGTCAGGGGGATTTTGTATCTGTGATCGGTCCCTCCGGTGCGGGCAAAACCACCCTGTTCCGGATCCTCAACGGTTCTCTCCGCTGTGACGGCGGCGCCATTCTGGTAAACGGCGTTCACTTTGAGTCTGCCGACCGCAGGACCCGCCGGGCCATCCAGACCACCATCGGCACCATCTATCAGGATTTCGCACTGGTGGAAAATGCCACCTGCCGCCAGAATGTACTGAACGCCTGTCTGCCGGACATGGCGTTCCTCCCGGCGGTCTGCGGCTTTTTCGGAAAGGCGCGCGTCGCCGAGGCGGACGCCCTGCTGGAGCGGGTGGGCCTTGCCGACAAGGTCCACGAGCCGGTGAAGAACCTCTCCGGCGGGCAAAAGCAGCGGGTAGCCATCGCCCGGGCGCTGATGCGGCACCCCGCGCTGCTGTTGGCGGACGAGCCGGTAGCGTCCTTGGACCCCGTCACCGGGCGGCAGATTTTAGAATTGCTCCGGGACATTCAGCAGGATCAAAAGCTGACCGTTCTCATGAACAGCCACAATCTGGAGCTGTCACAAGAATTTTCCAGCCGTCTCATCGGCCTGAACCAAGGAACCGTGGTGCTGGACGCCCCGGCGGACACCCCGGCGAAGGAGATCCTCGCCGCCGTCTACCACCGTCAGGAGGGTCGGCCATGACCCGTTCCTCCGGAAAGCGCTGGCTGCGGACGCTGGCACTTTTCCTTCTGCTGCTGGCTGCGGCACGGTTCACCGACTGCTCCCCCACCTTGTTCTGGGCGCGGCGGAGCCATCTGACGGACCTGATCTCCGCCATGCTCCCGCCGGATTGGGGGTATGCCCCCCGAATCCTGGCCCCGCTGCTGGCTACGGTGCAGATGTCCGTCACCGGCACGGCGCTGGGATCGTTTCTGGCGCTGCTGCTGGCCCCCCTGTGCGCGGAAAATCTCCATGCCCCTAAGCCGCTCCGGTGGACGCTGCGGCTGCTGGTGCAGGTGCTCCGCTCCTTCCCTACGCTGATTTTAGCGCTGCTGGCTACGTTCTTGTTTGGCTTGGGCACCTTCTCCGGTACCGTGGCCATTACGGTCTACACCTTTGCCATTTTGACCCGGCTGACCTATGAGGATATCGAATCGGCGGAGCTGGCCCCCTACCACGCTCTGTGCGCCATGGGCGCGGTGCCTGCCAAAGTCTACTGGCGGGCCGTTGTGCCGGGGATCGCCCCATCCTATTTCTCCAATGTTCTGTACCTGTTGGAGACCAACGTGCGCCACAGTTCCATTCTGGGCTATGTAGGGGCCGGAGGCATCGGTCTGCTGCTGAACGAAAAAATTTCATGGCTGGAATACGGCAAGGTGGGCATGATCCTGTTTTTCCTGTTCCTCACCGTCTGCGTCATTGAGTGGATCAGCAGCCTGCTGTCCCAGATCATCCGGGAGGAACGGAGCCTGTCTCCCCTTGGGAAGCGGCTCCTCACCGGCACTGCCGTTCTGCTGGCTTTGGTCTGTACGCTGTCTCTTCAGCCCCCGGACTTCTCCCATATCAGCCCCCGGGCGGTGCAGGCCATGATTTCCGGCCTGTTCCACCCCGACCGGGCTTTCTTCTTTGAGACGGATACCAGTGGCTTGGGGTACCTGCTGCTGGAGACCGTGTGCATCGCTCTGGTGGGCACCTGCGCCGGAACAGTTATCGCAGTGCCCCTGTCCTTCCTCTCTACCCCCTACCTGATGCCACAACTCCCGGCGCTGCTGTTCCGGGTGGTCATCATGGCGATCCGCTCTGTCCCCTTTCTGATCTACGGCCTGATCTTTATTCGGGTGGCCGGTCCCGGCCCCTTTACCGGCGTGCTTACCCTGGGCGTTTGCAGCGTGGGCCTTTTGAGCAAGCGGTTCACGGAGGCCATTGAGTCGCTGGACTTCCGGGCCTATCACGCCTTGGAATCCATGGGCGTCCCTCTCCTGCTCCGCATCCGGTACGCCGTGCTCCCCCAACTGCTCCCGGCGCTGGCCTCGGCGGTGCTGTACCGCTTCGACGTGAACATCCGGGAAGCGTCGGTTCTGGGACTGGTGGGCGCCGGTGGCATCGGCGCGCCTTTGATCTTCGCCATGAACCACTACAAATGGAGCGAGGCCGGGGCCATCGCCCTTGGACTGATTCTGCTGGTCTGGTGCATTGACCGTCTCTCCGCCTCCCTCCGCCGGTAATATAAAAGAGCTGACTGCATTGCAGTCAGCTCTTTTTTTCACGCAACTGAACACCGTTTGGACTTTTCTCAGCCCGCGTCGGCGGCGATGGCCTGATCGATGAGGGATTGCAGCGTCTCCGCCTGATTCTTCTCGGTGATGGCACCCACGATAGGCTCACCCACGATGTTGCCGTTCCGATCCACTACATAGGTGGTGGGGAAGGCGAAGATGTTGGCGGTAAAGGCTCCCGCCGGGCTGCTGGAATCGAAATACACGTTCTGATAGGTGGCGCCCTTCTTGGCCAACACGTCCTTCGCGTCGGCGATGGCCGTCTCGTCGCCGTCCAGCGTAAAGGCGTTGACGCCGATGAGCGCGCCGCCCTTGTCCGCCAGCTCCTTGTTCAGCGCGTCCAGCTCGCCAAGCTCACCCACGCAGGGGCTGCAGGTGGTAAACCAGAAATTCACCACGGTGACGGCGTTGGCGGAGAACAGCTCGTCGCTTTTGACCTCGTTGCCGTCCAGATCCTTGCCCTCAAAGGAGGGGAACTTCTGCACATCGCCGTTGGCGTCGGTCTCCTCATTCAGAATTTCGGGATGCTGCTTTTCCAGCTCGGTCAGCTTATTCTCGATCTCGCTGATCTCCTGCGCGGACTTCTTCAGCAGCGCGTATTCCTCATCGCTGAACTGGTCCTTGGCGGATTCGATGGTATCCAGCAGAAAATCGCCGTAGTTTTTTCCATCCTCAATCATGGCCATGCCCTTGTCCGCCGCCAAAAAGACCTTTTCCCAAAGCTCCGTGTTCTCCGACAGGATCTCGTTCTCCCGATCCATCAGGGACTTGTGGGTGGCGGCGGCCTCCTCCGTCTGGGCCGTGTCGCCGCTGTTTTCGGTCTTGCTGTCACCCTTCGCGCCGCAGGCGGCCAGGGACAGCACCATCAGCGTTGCCAGCAGCAGCGCGGTCAATTTCTTCATCTTCATGTTGTTTCCTCCGTGTTTTCTTCAATGTTGATATTTTGTTTTCCGTCTCCAAAGCCATAGCGGAAGCTCACGGCCCCGGTGGGACAAGCGCTGACGCACATCCCGCAGCGGATACACTCGGTATGGTTGGGCGTTTTCGTCACATCTACGTCCATTTTGCAGGCCTTGGCGCATTTCCCGCAGGAAATGCACTTATTTTCGTCCACCTTCATCTGGAATAGGGACACTCTGTTGAACAGGGCGTAGAACGCCCCCAGCGGGCAGAGCCATTTGCAAAACGGCCGGTAGAACACCACGCTCAGCGCAACCACCGTCAGTAAAATGCCGAGTTTCCATGTATACAGCTTGCCCAGCGCTGCCCGGATGCCGGAATTGGCGAGGGACAGCGGGATCGCCCCCTCCAGCACGCCCTGCGGGCAGAGGTACTTGCAGAAAAAGGGGTCCCCCATACCCACGTCGTTCACCAAAAACGCCGGCAGCAGAACGACCATCACCAGCAAAACAGCGTATTTGAGATAGGTCAGAGGCTTCAGCTTCTTTGTGGAGAGCTTTTTCGTGGGAATTTTATGCAGCAGCTCCTGAAACCATCCGAAGGGGCAGAGAAAGCCGCAGATGAAGCGTCCCAGCAAAACCCCTAACAGGATGAGAAAGCCTGTGATATAATAGGAGAAACGGAACTTCGATGAGCCCACCACCGCCTGAAAGGAGCCGATGGGACAGGCCCCGGACGCCGCGGGACAGGAATAGCAGTTCAGCCCCGGCACGCAGACGGTTTTTCCCGCCCCTTGATAAAGACTTCCCTTGAAGAAATTCGGCAGGTGCAAATTGGTCAGCAGCGCCGCTCCCGCCTGGATCCATCCCCGCCAGCGGGCAAGGAGATGGGAAATTGTTTGATGTTTTTTATCCAATACCCACACACTCCAGACATACTTTAATGGCCTTGCTCAGCACCGTGGCCGTTTCGCCCCGCAGTACGCCGACGCACACCATGGCGGCCCCAGCCAACAGCAAACCGACCTGTGCCATCGTCTTTTTCGATTGCGGCAATTTGCTCACTCCCTTCATTGCTGCCTTATTGTACCACAGGAGATGTAAGATTTTCGTTAAGAACAGAAAGTTAACAGAAATCTTATCTGCCTGTGCTATAATGAACACAAATGGATCATTATGCCGGAGGTTTTTATGCGTATTCTTGTAGTTGAAGATGAACGTGCCCTTTGCGAGACCATCGTCCGCAGTCTCCGCCGTCTTGCTTACAGTGTGGATCCCTGTTATGACGGTGACACCGCCATCGACCTGCTTGGCTCGGAGCGCTACGATCTGGTGCTGCTGGATCTGAACCTGCCGGGAGCGGACGGCATGACGGTGCTCCGCACCCTCCGCCAGACCGACCGGGAGACGCGGGTGCTGATCCTCTCCGCCCGCAGTGAGGTCGCCGACAAGGTGGAAGGTCTGGACGCCGGGGCCAACGACTATCTGGCAAAGCCCTTTCATTTAGAGGAACTGGAGGCCCGCATCCGCAGCCTGACCCTCCGGCAGTTTACCCAGAACGATGTGGTGCTCCACTGCGGCCCGCTGTCCTTCGACGCCCGCTCCCGCACCGCCACCGCCGCCGGTCAGCCGTTGGCCCTGACGCGAAAGGAGACCGGCATTCTGGAATACCTGCTGCTCCACCAGGGGCGGCCCGTCAGTCAGGAGGAGCTTTTGGAGCACGTCTGGGACAACAGCGTGGACAATTTCAGCAACTCCATCCGGGTACACATTTCCGCTTTGCGGAAAAAGCTGCGGACGGCGCTGGGCTATGACCCCGTCCGCAACCGCATCGGTGAGGGATATTTGATTGAGGAGGAGCAGGCATGAAAAAGCTGTCTCTGCAATGGCGGATCACTCTGATGACAGCCTTACTCACCTGCTCCACCTGCATGGCGATGAACTGGCTGATTGGCTGCTCCGGCCGGCACTATATGGACTCCATTGGTGCCAACCTCTCCACCGCCATCGATCCCTCGGAGGGGGCAGTGGAATACTTCGACCCCAGCCGGGAGGGGCTTGACCCCAACCTGACCATTGTGATCTACGGAGCGCAAACCTCTTTCACAGCAACTAACTGGTACATTACGGCAGTGGTGACGCTGCTTGGAGGGATCCTGGCCTATTTCGTCAGCGGGCGGGCGCTGAGACCCCTGCGGACCTTCGTGGCGCAGGTGGAAAAGGTACAGCCCAACAATCTGGCGGACATGAAGATCACAGAGGAGGTGCTGCCGGAATTCCGGCAGTTCAGCGACTCCTTCAACCAGATGTTGGAGCGGCTGGACGAGGGCTTCACAGCCCAACGGCAATTCACCGGAAACGCCGCCCATGAGCTGCGCACACCGCTGGCGCTGATGCAGGCGCAGGTGGAGCTTTTCTCTGCCGAGCACCCGGACGTATTGCCGGAAACCGCAGATTTCCTCCGCCTTCTGCGGGAGCAGACGGAGCGGATGACCCAGATGACAAGGACCCTTCTGGAAATGTGCGGCTTGCAGGCGGTGCCCTGTACGGATCACATCGAGCTCGGCCCTATGGTCGATGAAATTTTCGCGGATCTGGCCCCGCTGGCGGAGAAAAACAACATCACGTTGGAGCGGGATGGGGACGGCGTCATGACCGGCAGCGACACGCTGATCTACCGCTTACTGTTCAACCTGACGGAGAACGCCATCAAGTATAACCGCCCCGGCGGCTCTGTGCGCCTTTCCGTCACGCCGGAACCCGAAAAGCTGCTGATCCGGGTGTCCGACACCGGCCCCGGCATCCCGGAACGCTTTCAGCGGAGCATTTTTCAGCCCTTCTTCCGGGTGGACAAGTCCCGCAGCCGGGAATACGGCGGCGTGGGCTTGGGGCTTTCGCTGGTGTGGGAGATCGTCAAACTCCACGGCGGTACCGTGTGCGTGGAGAACAGCTCGGAGGCAGGCACCACCGTGGCGGTGTCCCTTCCCCTCCGGTGAACCGCTTTAAAAAGAGCCTGCTTTCTAAATTAGAAAGTAGGCTCTTTCCATATATAAGTTCTACTTTTTTCGCAGTTCCTGAAGGATTTTCGCGATCATGTAGATCACATATCCCAAAAAGATGACCCCCGCAGGCACGATCACGAAAAGCAGAAAAAACTTCCCGACAATGTCATATAGGGCAGCTTCGACGATGCTTCCCATTCCGTTGGCCTCCCTTTCGCCGGATTTCAAAGCGTCAAAAGTGAGAAATTAGATGTTCGTGACCCAATTCGCTTTCATTCTTGAATCAATTTTACCACATGGCTTTTTCACAGTCAAAGCGTTTTGGCAGCAAACTGACAGTATATCAAGAAAAACCCACCGGTCCGCTGCGTTGCAGCGAACCGGCGGGTTATTGCAATCATTCCCACTCAATAGTCGCGGGGGGCTTGGAGGTAATATCGTAGACGATGCGGTTGATGTGGGGCACCTCGTTGACGATACGGACGGAGACCCGGTCCAGCACATCGTAGGGGATCCGGGTCCAGTCGGCGGTCATGAAGTCCGTGGTGGTGACGCTGCGGAGGGCCAAGGTATAATCATAAGTCCGGCCATCGCCCTGCACGCCTACGGAGCGCATATTGGTCAGCACCGCGAAATACTGGCTCATGGCGCTCTCCAGATGCGCCTTGGCAACCTCGTCCCGGAAGATGAAATCCGCCAGACGCAGAATATCCAGTTTTTCCTTCGTCACATCCCCCAGACAGCGGATGGCAAGGCCGGGGCCGGGGAAGGGCTGACGCATCACCAGATACTCCGGCAGACCCAACTCACGGCCCAGCTGCCGCACCTCGTCCTTAAAGAGCATCCGCAGAGGCTCGATGATCTCCTTGAAATCCACATAATCCGGCAGACCACCCACATTGTGATGGCTCTTGATCACGGCTGCGTCACCGGCACCGGACTCGATCACATCCGGGTAAATCGTACCCTGAGCCAAGTAATCCACCTGACCGATTTTTTTGGCTTCCGCCTCAAAGACCCGGATGAATTCCTCGCCGATGATCTTCCGTTTGCGCTCCGGCTCGCTGACGCCGGCCAGCTTGCTCAAAAACAGTTCCTCCGCGTTGACCCGGACGAAGTTGATGTCCCACTTTCTGAAGGCCGCCTCTACCTCGTCTCCCTCATTGAGACGCATGAGGCCGTGGTCCACAAATACGCAGGTCAGCTGATTGCCTACAGCCTCCGCTATCAGCGCCGCCGCCACGGAGGAATCCACACCGCCGGAGAGGGCCAGCAGCACCTTGCCGTCCCCCACCTTTTCCCGGATCTGACGGATGGCAACCTCCTTATAATCTCCCATGGTCCACTGCCCCTTTGCGCCGCAGACCTTATAGAGGAAGTTGCGGAGCATGGCGGTGCCGTAGACGGTGTGATTCACCTCCGGGTGGAACTGGACGCCATAAAAGCCCCGGCGCTCGTCACAGATGGCTACATTGGGACAGGCGTCGGAATGGGCCACCAGTTCAAAGCCATCCGGCACCTTCTCCATATAGTCGCCGTGGCTCATCCAGGTAACGCTCTCGGCAGGCAGGCCCTTGAACAGCTTGCAGTCGGTGCGGAAATAAGTCTCCGTCTTGCCGTACTCCCGGGCGGAGTCCGCCGTAGCCGCCGTCACCCGGCCGCCCAGATTGTGGGCGATGAGCTGACAGCCGTAGCAGATGCCCAGAATGGGAATCCCCAGCTTGAAGATCTCCGGGTCCGCCTGCGGGGACGCGGGATCGTACACACTGTTGGGCCCACCGGTAAAGATAATGCCGATGGGGGCCATCGCCTTGATCTCCGCCACCGGGGTGGTATAGGGCCTGACCTCGCAGTATACGCTGCATTCCCGGACCCGCCGGGCGATGAGCTGATTATACTGACCTCCGAAATCGAGAACTAAAACGGTTTGTGATGCCATAGGGACCTCCTGAAAAATAAATTCAGATATTGCGCCTTTATGTGTTTTCGCGCTCCAGCGCCGCCTGGACAAAGCCCTTGAACAGCGGATGGGCGTGGTTGGGCCGGGACTTGAATTCCGGGTGATACTGAACGCCCACAAAGAACGGCTGGTCCGTCAGTTCCACCGTCTCCACCAGCCGTCCATCGGGGGACAGCCCGGAGAGGACCAGTCCCGCGGAGGTGAGGGCCTCCCGGTAGTCGTTGTTGAATTCGTAGCGGTGGCGGTGACGTTCAGAGATCTCCAGCGTGCCGTAGCACCGCTCCATGGTGGTGCCGGGCCGGATCACGCAGGGATAGGCCCCCAGCCGCAGCGTGCCGCCCTTGTCGATCTCGTCGCTCTGTCCCGGCATGAAGTCGATGACCTTGTTTTCGCACAGTTCGTTGAACTCGCCGGAATCCGCGTCGGCGATCCCAGCGGCGTGGCGTGCATATTCGATCACAGCGATCTGCATTCCCAGGCAGATGCCGAAATAGGGAACATGGTGCTCCCGGGCGTATTTCGCCGTCAGGATCATGCCGTTGATCCCCCGCTGGCCGAAGCCGCCGGGGACGATGATGCCGTCCAACGCGCCCAAAACCGCCTCCGCATCGCTTTCCGTAATGGTCTCGGAGTCGATCCAGCGGATGTCCACCTCAGCCCCCAGAGCATAGCCCGCATGGCGCAGTGCCTCTGCCACGGAGAGATAGGCGTCATGAAGCTGAACGTATTTGCCCACCAGACCGATGGTCACACGTCTGTCCGTATGTTTGATCCGCTCCACCATGTGTTCCCACTCCGTCAGCTTCGGTGCCGGGGCGTCGATGCCCAACTCCCGGCAGACCACAGAGGAAAAGTTGGACTGCTCCAGCATCAGCGGCGCCTCATACAGGCAGGGCAGCGTGATGTTCTCAATGACGCAGTCGGGCTTTACATTGCAGAACATGGAGATTTTCTGGAAAATAGAAGGCTCCAGCGGCTCGTCGCACCGGAGGACGATGAGGTTGGGATTGATCCCCATGCCCTGAAGCTCCTTGACGGAATGCTGGGTGGGCTTGGACTTGTGCTCATCGGAACCCCGGAGGAAGGGCACCAACGTCACATGGATAAAGAGGCTGTTCTCCCGGCCCACCTCCAGAGAGATCTGCCGGACAGCCTCCAGGAAGGGCTGGGACTCAATATCGCCGATGGTGCCGCCGATCTCGGTGATGACCACGTCGGCGTCCGTTTGCTTACCCACCCGATAGACAAATTCCTTGATCTCATTGGTGATGTGGGGGATCACCTGCACGGTGGAGCCCAGATACTCCCCCCGGCGCTCCTTGTTCAGAACGTTCCAGTACACCTTGCCGGTGGTGAGGTTGGAGTATTTGTTCAGATCCTCGTCGATGAACCGCTCATAGTGGCCCAGATCCAGATCCGTTTCCGCGCCGTCCTCGGTGACGTAGACCTCGCCGTGCTGATAGGGGCTCATGGTGCCGGGGTCCACATTGATGTAGGGGTCCAGCTTCTGAGCGGCCACCTTCAGCCCTCTTGTCTTTAAAAGGCGGCCCAGAGACGCCGCGGTAATGCCCTTACCCAACCCGGATACCACGCCGCCGGTCACAAAAATGTATTTCGTCATACGTCCTCCTCCGAAAATTCCACGTTCTGTCTACGCAGTCCCGCTTTGGCAGTTTTTATTTATAAGTCGACAAGATCTGCTCCGCCACGGCCCGCTTCGTCACACAGCGATCCATCGCCTGCTTTTCGATGTATCGGTGGGCCTCCTGCTCCGTCATATTCAGTTCCCCGATCAGCAGCCACTTGGCCCGGTTCACAAGGCGGATCTCCTCCATTTTTTCCTCAATGGTGGCATTCTTCTTTTCCAGCCCCCGCAAACGCTCCCGGGTACCGCACAGCAGCCGCAGGGATTGGGTAAACAGCTGGGTCGACATAGGCTTGGACAGCACCAGAACGCCCTGTGGCGTCAGCCGTCCGTCAATATCCGGAAAATGCTCTGCCTTCACCAGCAGCAGTACCCCGGCGGCGCTGTGCTGGCAGATATCCTGCGCCAGTCGGGTGCCGAACTCATCCGGCAGCGGCGTGTTGATCACCACCAGATCGTAGCTGTTTTCCAGCAGCTCCCGGCGGGCACCGGCGGCGTCCGTCAGCACCGTGACCGGCCAATAGAACCGCTCCGGCAGAAGGCCCCGGACGGATTCATTGAATTTTGCGGAGGCGGACACCACCAGAACGCTGTACGCATGGCCAAGCTCCATCGTTGTCCCCCTCCTTTTCTATGTTTTTTACCGCGTGCTTTCTGAGCGGTCAGGTATAGTATTGGATGATCGCTGCAGGAAGATGTTCTTTGATAAAATCACTGGCGGCGGCCGCTGCCTTGGCCTCCGCCCAGGTCTCCGGCAGTCTGCGGTACCGGGCCCGGATCTCCTCCGGCGCCGTGTAAAGGTTCAGATCCGCCGCAGGCGGCAGCTGCATGTTGTGAGCAACGCCCTCCATTCCCGCCCGAATCAGCAGAACAAAGGCCAGATACGGGTTGCACAGCGGGTCCGGAGACCGCAGTTCCGCCCGCCGGTATTCCCCCACCGCCGCCGGGACCCGGATGAGCTGAGAGCGGTTCTCAGCGGACCAGGAAAGATAGCCGGGTGCCTTCCAGCTTCCAAAGCGGCGGTAGGATTCCTCCGTGGGGTTCAGGAACGCCGTCATGGCCTCCACATGGGCCAGCACCCCGGCAAGGACCTGGGACATCACGTCCCGCTTATCCTCGCTGACAGCGGAGAAGTTGATGTGCATTCCGTTGCCCGCCTTGTCTGCCAGAGGCTTGGGTCCGAAATCGGCATACAGCCCGTTCCGGGCCGCCACCGTATCCACAGCCGCCCGGAAGGTCACGGCGTTATCCGCCGCAGTGACCGGGTCTGCATAGCGGAAATCAATTTCGTTCTGGCCGGGGCCCTCCTCATGATGAGAGCTTTCCGGCCGGATGCCCATGCGCTCCAGCGTCAGGCAGGCCTCCCGGCGGACATTCTCCCCCTTGTCTGCCGGGGCAATGTCCATGTAACCGGCATGGTCATAGGGAATTTTGGTAGGCTCGCCGTCCTCGTCCAGCCGGAACAGATAGAATTCCATCTCCGTTCCGAAGGCAAAGGTCAATCCGGCCTTTTTGGCGTCCTCTACCGTTTTTTTCAACAGGCTCCGGGCGTCCGCGCCGATGACGGTGCCGTCCGGCTGGGTCACGGCGCAGAACATCCGCACCACCCGTCCATGCTCCGGCCGCCAGGGCAGCACACAGAGGGTGGACGGGTCTGGGCGCAGCAGCAGATCAGAGTGGACCTCCCCACCGAAGCCGGGAATGGCGGAGCCGTCGATGGCGATACCGTACCGGAAGGCCCGGTCCAGTTCCTCCGGCATAATGGCGATATTTTTCTGGCGGCCCGCCGCGTCGCAGAAGGCCATGCGGATAAACTTCACGTCCTCCTCCGCCGCATACTGCTTGATCTCCTCAACCGAATACTGCATATTGTCTCCGCCTTTCCGTTATGGTTTCCGTATGCATGCCCGGCGATCCAGGCCCCCTCATTTTTTGATGCAACTGTTATAGCACACCTTTTTATGAATTTACAATATGTAAAACAGAAAAAATCATGGTTTTCCGAGACTTATTCTCCGTCATGCTCACACATTGGAGGCTGCTGCCGGTCTGGTCTCCTGTCCTGTTTTGCGCTCTGCGGCGATTCTTTTCCAACCGTCAGCCCGTTCTGCAACAAAAAAGGCGTTCACTTCCAACGGGAGCCATGCTCCCGCTGAAAATGAACGCCTTTGCTCATTTTGTATTCAAAAAAGACCTGATTCAGCAAATCAGCATTGATCGTACCATGTGCGTCCGCGCTTGTCAATCATTTTTCTGTCGAACACGGTGCAAAAAGGAGGGCCTTCGCCCTCCCTTTTGTCCTTGGCTGCCTCTTATACCGTGCCGGTGACGATCAGCTCGCTGACGCCGGGGGTCACGGCCCACGCCCCGGTCACCGGGTCCTGGGTATACGTGGCCGCAGGGACGGTGATCTGCCCCGCTGTTGTAGCGAACAGGCCTGTGGTCCCGTCATAGGTGTACTGCGTACCGGCAGTCCAGGGTGCACCGTTGTAGGTCACCGTGAGACCGTTGAGAACCGGATCGAAGGTATCCCGGAGGATCACGTCGTCCGTTGCGGTGACGGGGGTATTGCCGGTGTTCTGGATGGTAAAGGTGTAGGTGATCCGGCCGTTCTCCGCCACCACCGTGGGATTCAGCCCCTTGGTGATGGACAGTGTCGGGCTGCTCACCACGCCAACTGTCTCCTCCGCCGTCACAGGTGCGGCCAGCCCGCCGCCGGTCACGGTGACGGTGTTGACAACGCTGGACTCCGCTGCCAGCGGCGCGTAGCGGGTCACCTCCGTCTCATAGATCACAAGGGCGCTGCCCCCCGCCGGGACCGTGATGCCGGTGACGGTCATGGGCGGTCCGGCGTTAACGACCGGAGCGGCTTGCAGCGCGCCGTTTACATAGTACCGAACGCTGCCCGGCAAATAGGCCAGAGGATACAGAGTCGCTCCGCCAAAGGTGTAGCCGCCCAGATTGTCGGAAATGGTCAGGCCCGTCAGGGGCGTGATGCCGCTGTTGGTAAGGCTGACCACATACGTGACCGTCCCGCCCGGTTCGTAATTCTCCCGCACCGCCGTTTTTGCGGCGGTCAGGACCTCCCTCAGCTCCCCGGTGACAATGTTGGAATTGACGGTGCCGCCGGTATAGGTGAGGGTCGCCATATTCTGAAAGGATGTGGGCATAAAACAAGCCTCCTTAAAATCGCTCAGATTCGCGCGTCTGCGCGTTCCATTCTATGCGCCGGAACAGCACACGGTCCCCCGCCATTCTCTAAAAGCAATAAAAAAAACAGCCCGCCTTTGGCACTTTCGGAAAAAATCTGGTTTTGCTGTGGGAAAGCGTTGATTTTTTTTGGGAACCGTGCTATCTTGATAACAAGCGAAATCGTTTTCTTGCGGATGTAGTTTTCGCATGTCTGTTAACGGACACAGAAAAATCCGTTTGCGCTTTCGCCAACCTTTTCCCCGCAAACCATTTTCTATTTGTACGCTTATCCAAATAATGATCCTAAATATTCATAAGGAGGACGTTTTATGTTTGATCCGAAAACTGTTTCCCTGGGTATTGCTCCCATCGGCTGGTGCAATGACGATATGCCGGAGCTGGGTGCCGAGAACACCTTCCAGCAGACCGTCAGCGAGATGGCTCTGGCCGGCTTCACCGGCTGCGAGATCGGCAACAAGTATCCCACCGACCCTGCCGAGCTGAAGAAGGCTCTGGACCTGCGCGGTATGCGCATCGCCAGCCGCTGGTATTCTTCCTTCATCCTGACCCGTTCCATGGAGGAAGAGGAGAAGGACTTCATCGCCAACCTGGACTTCCTGGAGGCTGTCGGCGCAAATCACATCAACGTCTCCGAGCAGAGCTACTCCATCCAGGGCAAGGTGGACGTGCCCATCCTCACCGGCGGCCACAAGCATGTCATGAACGATGAGGAGTGGGATCGCTTCTGCAAGGGTCTGAACCGTCTGGGCCAGATCGCTTCCGAGCGTGGCTTCAAGCTGTGCTTCCATCATCACATGGGCACCGTGGTCCAGACCAGCGAGGAGACCGACCGCATGATGTCCAACACCGATCCCCGGTATGTGTTCCTCTGCTATGATACCGGCCACTTCACCTTCGCCGGCGAGGACCCCCTGGCCATGCTGAAGAAGTATGTGGACCGCGTGGGCCACGTCCATCTGAAGGATATGCGTCTGCCCGTGGTGGAGGAAGCCCGCAAGAACAACTGGTCCTTCCTGCAGTCCGTCCGCAATGGTGCTTTCACCGTCCCCGGCGACGGCAACGTGGACTTCGATCCCGTGTTCAAGGTGCTCTCCGATGCCGGCTATCAGGGCTGGCTGCTGGTGGAGGCTGAGCAGGATCCCGCCAAGGCCAATCCTCTGGAATACGCCATCAAGGGCCGTACCTACATCCGGGAGCACACCGGTCTGTAAATCGCGCGATGGGAGGGCCCCGGTCCTCCCCACCGCGTTTCCATACCACTTTTTGACATCAAACAGGAGATGTTTCCAATGACTTATTTCAATAAGAACAAGGAACTCAAGCGGGGCTACAACGCCTATATCGACGAATCCACCAACTACATTATAAAGACCATAATCTGATATTCCCAATGTCTGAAGTACCACACGGGATGTATACAATCCTACCAGTAAAGAAAATAGCATTCGAATATACAAATACATAGTATTCTTAGCTATTCGTTTATTATTTTCGTTCTCTATTGCCACTTTGTTTGGTATATTCTTCTTGACTTAAATTAAGTCGCCATACAGAGAACAACAAGTAGTGCAAGGCATAGTATTTCGATGTTCTCAAATTTCAACTTTTACTTCTCAATGGTCTAAAACACAAATGATATATATCATAACAAATAATTTAAACCAACTTGTCATGCCCAATGAATATCGCATACATTCCTCTTATTAAAGTCCTATTTTCCAAGTATAATTCATCACCTTTTTTATAATCGGAGCCATATCATAATATTTATATTCCGCCAGCCGACCGCCAAAGACCACCTTCTCTTGTGCGTCTGCCAAGGCCTTGTACCGAACATACAACTCACTGTTCCGTTTATCGTTCACCGGATAATAAGGCTCATCCCCCGGTCTCCACTCCTTGGAATTCTCCCTTGAGATCACCGTGTCCGGTTGTTGTCCAAACTCAAAATGTTTATGTTCGATAATACGGGTATAAGGAGTATCGGCATCCGTATAGTTCACCACGGCATTCCCTTGGAAATTAGGAACACCTTCCAATAACTCTGTTTCGAAACTCACGGTTCGATACTCCAAATACCCAAAGCGATAATCAAAGAAGCGATCAATCTCCCCCGTGTAGATTACCCGATCCGCTATCGAATCAAAATATTCTCGATTCCCGAAATAATCCGTATTCAAACGAACCTCCACGCCATCTAGCATTTTCTCGATCATCCTCTTGTATCCGCCCTCCGGGATACCTTGATAACGGTCATTAAAGTAATTATTATC
>ENA-UEQK01000384-UEQK01000384.1-human-gut-metagenome-genome-assembly--contig:-NODE-384-length-32383-cov-6.001764_pt1 | contig 32383 bp, 18 predicted proteins | sample MGYA00242939_ERZ507942 | MGnify/ENA primary metagenome ERZ507942 (study PRJEB26167, sample SAMN06115485) | human gut metagenome | host: Homo sapiens | place: China:Chongqing | collected 2015-03-30... | reverse complement strand
GGTTCTCGGCGTCAGTCGGTGCCGTTGGGATATCGCGTGCCGGTGTGGAATTCGTTCCAGTCGACGCCGATCCCGTATGCGGGCGAGACGTCGCCTTCCGGTTCGGGCGACGTCGCTTTCCCGTCCTCCAGCGGATCGTTGGAAATGAACGATTCCGGCCGCGGGTGCGCGGTCTTCATGTAGCACACCCATTCGCACGCGCGGAGCATGTGCTCCTCGGGCAGTCCGCGGTGGTTGCGCAACACGTTCTTGACGACCGAGTCGACGCCGCCCTCCAGCCGGTTCGTGGTGCGCGCCACCGGCCCACCTGCGGCAAGCGCCGGCCCGGGAAAGGCGAAGAGCTTTTCCCTTCGCGGAACAGTTTCTCCAACCGCCGGCAGCAGCGGCGCAGCTCCTCGTGCGTCCACCACTGGAAGGCGAGGACTTCTCCGCTCTCGCCGTCGATGGCGATGATCAGGCACCAGCCGTGGCCCATGTATGTGCCGTCGGCCATGACCGTGTGGCGCTTCGCGTCCGGCGGGGCGATGCGCGGCCGGATTGACCAGCACCATGCGATCCGCTTGCGCAGGGCGCGCGCGTCGCCCGTGGATTCCGACGCCGTCCGGGACGACGGCCCCGGCAGCCATGAGAGGAACTCCTCCAGCGTCCGCGCCCGTCTGCGGCCGCGCTGCGGCATCGTCGAGCTCAGCCGGCAGGCCCGGCATCTCCACCGTTGCGTGCCCTTGCCGGTCCGTCCGTTCTTCTTCATCGCACGCCCGCATGCCGGGCATTTCCTCGCTTTGCTGGATGGCGTTCTCGCACCATCCAGCCCACCACCGGGAGCGCATCATTTTCCACGCGGGGGGGGGAAGACATGCCGACACGCCTACTCGTACAGGGCCAGACCTCGATCATAAGCATCACAAAAGTTCCTATAGGCCCTACGTTGTCGTTGCTGGCTCATCGATGAGCCATCGAGGGTGAGTTTGGCGTTTTTCTCATCGGGTTTCACGGCAACGTGAGACCTTTTACGAAGAAACGGTTATGCTGCGCATATGCAATCGGGCTGACTCCTGCGGCGTACGGGTGTTGCTTTTACCCCCGTATGCATAATAGGGCTGCGGGAGTGACGCGATCAGGAGAAGAGGAACGCGTCCATGTCGGGGTAGCCGAGCGCGAATGCGGAGGTGATGTGGGAGGAGATCAGCGTGGAGAGGACACGCAGGCGTGCGTCGTTTTCCGTGCCGACGGTGTTGGTATCGGTGGCGTTGACGTCGGTGGTGTCAGTTGCACTGCCGGTATCGCCGCTGCCGTTGGTGTTGTTGCCGGTCTTGTCGGTGTGCTTCGACTTGGCCGACGCCCCGTCATCGGCCATTGCGGCGAGCTGCTCCCGGGCGCAGTCGATCTCCGTCAAGGCCGTTGTCGGCACGCTCAGGCCGGTCGTGGAATCGGTCATCGAGGTCGGCGAGGCGAGGATCTTCTGGATGTCGTAGACCTTTTCTCGCGGGTCGCGGCTCAACCCGGACGCGGTGAAGAGCAATTGCCCCGCGGTCTTGTGCCGGTCGGACCGGCTCAGGGTGGCGCCGGGCGTATCCCGCGCGGCGAGCACCTCCATGACGAACCCGGCGCGGTCCTCGGCCAGCGACATGGCGCCCAAGGTGGCGCCGTCGAGGTCGATGCCCAGAACCTGCCTCAGGCTGTCGTCGGAGACCGTGCGGTAGGTGTCGTTGCCACCGAGCCTTGTGCCCAGCGTCACGGCCACATGCTCGGCCTGGGCGCTTCTGATCGTGCCCTGCGCGAATCGCTGGGTGCAGGTGGCGGCCACCTCGCTCCACTGCCCGACGGCCTGCTTCGCCGCGAGGTATCGCATGATGATATGGTGACGGCCGTTCATGGTGGCCGTCGACGCGTCGGCGGTCCAGTAGGCGCTCTCGCAGGCGCTGGGCTGGTGTTCCGACTCCGCGCGCCCATCGATCCGGGGCGCGCTGCAGGCGCTCAGGGCGCCGCACAGGGCGGTGATGCAGAGTGCCGCGACGATACGGCGACACCACGAAGATATGTTCCTCTCACGGCATGGAATGCCGTGATCTGGCCAATGACGTGTCTGCATAGGCCTCTACACTAATAGACGACTGTGACCATATGCGCGCCACCACGGCTATAACTTCATAGGAGGTCTTGAGTATGGAACTGGACCTGGCAGGAATGCATCAGCTCGCCATCGAGCAAGGAATCGATCTCGAACAACTGGACGCCGCACTGGAAGAGGCGCTGCGTCTGGCCTATCTGAAAACACCTCATGCGGCCAAGCATGCCCGTGTCGAGCTCGACATGCGGGCAGGCACGTTCACCGTGTGGGCTCGTAAGGAGATCCCGGTGGAGCCCACCGAGGATGACCCTCATCCCGCACCGGAGCTGGGCGAGGAGTACGACGACACCCCGCGCAACTTCGGGCGCCTCGCCGCGGCCACCGCGCGCCAGGTCATCGGACAGCTGTTCCGTAAGGCCGAGGACGACAAGGTCTTCGGCGCCTTCTCCGGCCAGAAGGGCAAGCTCGTCACCGGCATCGTTCAGCAGGATGCCAGCGATCCGACGAACGTGCATGTCGCCATCGGCGATGTCGAGGCGATTCTGCCCCGTCGCGAGCAGGTGCCCGGCGAGCGTTATCGTCATGGCGAGCGTCTGCGCGTGTATGTCGTCAACGTGGCGCGCGGCGTCAAGGGCCCCGAGATCGTCGTCTCCCGTTCGCACCCCGAGCTGGTGCGTCGCCTGTTCGAGCGCGAGGTCCCGGAACTGGTGTCCGGCGCCGTGTCGATCATGGCCATCGCCCGCGAGGCCGGCGCCCGCACCAAGATCGCCGTCCGCGCCAACACCGATGGCGTCAACCCCAAGGGTGCCCTGATCGGCCCCGGCGGCGCCCGTGTGCGCGCCGTCATGGAGAACCTCGGACCGGAGAAGATCGACATCGTCGACTGGTCCGCCGATCCGGCGAAGTTCGTCGCCTCTGCGCTGTCTCCCGCCGTCGCCACCGGCGTGCAGGTCATCAGCGAGAAGAACAAGACCGCCATCGCCTTCATCCATGATGACCAGCTGTCGCTGGCCATCGGCAAGGAAGGCCAGAACGCGCGTCTCGCGGCGAAGCTGACCGGATGGAAGATCGGCATCGAATCCACCGAAGCGCACGCGAAGAAGGTCGCTGCCGAAGGCAAGTGATCCGCGACACGGCGGTGACGCGCGGCCGACGGCACATCCAACGTCCCTAGTATGCTGGACACGGCACACCGGGTGTGGATGCGTTATGCCGTCATGCCACGGGATCGAGATATGAGGTAACACGACCATGGTTGCACGATGAAACGGGCAGAATCCGTCATCGGAAAATAGCCGCGCGAGTCTACGCGCGGCCCAGAATTAGGAGTAATGTGGCGAAAAAACGCGTGTACGAGCTTGCCAAGGATTTTGGCGTCGACAGCAAAACCGTCCTTGACAAACTCAAGGACATGGGTGAATTCGTAAAATCAGCTTCTTCGACGGTTGAGGCGCCGGTGGCGCGCAAGTTGAAGAACGCCTTCCAGAAGGGCGAGGCGAAGCCGGGAGCGTCCGCAGCGGAACGCAAGACACCGGCTCCCGCACCGTCGGAGCATCGTGCTCCCGCAGTCAAGCCCGCACCTGTAGCCAAGCCCGGTCTGGGCAAGAAGCCCGCCGCGGCACCGCGTCCGGCGGAACCGCGCTCTGCGGTGCCTGCTGCACATGTGCCGTCATCGAATCGCGGCACGACGCCGCGCGACAATCGCAACGAATCCCGCGGCGACATGCGTGACGCCCGACCGAACCGTGAAGGCGGCGAGAACCGTCCCTCACCCGCGCAGCGTCACAATCCGCACGCGCCTTCAGGGCAGCGCGGCGCCTTCCCCGGCCCGCGTTCCCACCAACCCGGTCACGGCGGCAACGCCGGCGGCCGTCCGCAGGATTCCCGAGGAGGCTCCCATCAGGGTCAGCCGCGCCAGGGCCAGCAGCCGGGCGCAGGCAGCGCACCTTCCGCCAACGGCGGCGCCCGTCCGTCGACTCCGGGGCCTCGTCCCGGCAACAACCCGTTCAGCCGCAAGCAGGGCATGCACGCGCCCACCCCGCGCGACATCCCCCGTCCGCACCCGATGGCCCGTCCGACCGTAAACGGCAACCACAACGACAATCGCGGCGGCCGTGGCGGTCGTCCCGGCGCAGGTCAGGGCGGTCGCGGAGGATTCCGTGGCGGTCGTCCCGGTCAGGGAGCGCAGGGCGCCAAGCCGGGGCAGTGGGGGCATAACCGTCCGGGTCAGACCGGCGGCGCCCGTCCCGCGGGCGGCAACCGCTTCGGTGCCGGCGCTGGCACCGGCGCTGGTCAGGGCGGCGGCTTCCAGAACAACTCCAACACGTCCGGAACCGGTCCGTCGCGCGGCGGCGGTCGCGGTCGCGGCGGCGCGGCCGGCGCATTCGGCCGTCAGGGCGGCAAGTCGTCCAAGGCCCGCAAGAACCGTCTCGCGAAGCGTCAGGAATTCCAGGAGATGAAGGCGCCCGTCATCGGCGGCGTGCGCATCCCCACCGGCAACGGCCAGACCGTTCGCCTGCGTCAGGGCGCCTCGCTCGCCGATCTGGCGGAGAAGATCAACGTCAACCCGGCGGCCTTGGTCACCGTGCTGTTCCATCTCGGCGAGATGGCCACGGCCACCCAGTCGTTGGACGAATCCACCTTCCAGATCCTGGGCGAGGAGATCGGCTGGAACATCCAGATCGTCTCCGCCGAGGAGGAGGACAAGGAGCTGCTGCAGCAGTTCGACATCGACCTTGACAGCGAGGAGCTGCAGGAGGACGAGGACCTGAAGCCGCGTCCGCCGGTCGTCACCGTCATGGGCCATGTCGATCACGGTAAGACCCGACTGCTCGACACCATCCGCAAGACCAACGTCATCGCCCGCGAGGCCGGCGGCATCACCCAGCGCATCGGCGCCTATCAGGTGACCGTCGATCTGGAAGGCGAGAAGCGCAAGATCACGTTCCTCGACACCCCTGGCCACGAGGCGTTCACCGCCATGCGTGCCCGCGGTGCCGAGCTCACCGACGTCGCGATTCTCGTGGTCGCCGCCGATGACGGCGTGATGCCGCAGACCGTCGAGGCGATCAACCACGCGCAGGCGGCCAAGGTGCCGATCGTCGTGGCCGTCAACAAGATCGATAAGCCGGGCGCGAACCCGGAGAAGGTCCGTGGCCAGCTCACCGAGTTCGGCCTCGTGCCGGAGGAGTACGGCGGCGACACCATGTTCGTCGACATTTCCGCCAAGCAGGGCACCAACGTCGACAAGCTGCTCGAAGCCGTGCTGCTCACGGCCGACGCCGACCTCGACCTGCGCGCGAACCCGGATATGGACGCCCGAGGCGCCACCGTCGAAGCCCGACTCGACAAGGGCCGCGGCGCTGTGGCGACCGTGCTCGTGCAGCAGGGCACCCTGCGCATCGGCGACGCCATCGTCGCCGGCACCTCGTACGGCCGCGTGCGCGCCATGCTTGACGAGAACGGCAACCACATGAAGGAAGCCACCCCGTCCACGCCCGTGCAGGTGCTGGGTCTGACGTCCGTGCCGACCGCCGGCGACCTCTTCCTGGTCGCATCCGACGACCGCACCGCCCGCCAGATCGCCGAGAAGCGCCAGGCCACCGAACGCGCCGCGCAGCTCGCGAAGCGCCGCAAGATCGTCTCGCTCGAAAGCCTCAAGGAGCAGTTCGCCAAGTCCGAGGTGGACATGCTCAACATCGTCATCAAGGGCGACTCCTCCGGTTCCGTCGAGGCGCTGGAAGACTCCCTGATGAAGATCGAGGTGTCCGACGAGGTCGGCATCCAGGTCATCCACCGCGGCGTCGGCGCGATCACCCAGAACGACGTCAACCTCGCGACCGTCGACAAGGCCGTCATCATCGGCTTCAACGTGCGCCCGAACCGTCAGGTGGCGGATCTGGCCGACCGTGAAGGCGTCGAGATCAAGTACTACTCGATCATCTACAAGGCGATCGAAGACATCGAGGCCGCCCTCAAGGGCATGCTCAAGCCGGAATACGAGGAGGTCGTCACCTCCCACTCCGAGATCCGCGAGATCTTCCGCTCCTCCAAGTTCGGCAACATCGCCGGCGTCATGGTGCAGGACGGCGAGGTCAAGCGCGGTACGAAGTGCCGTATCCTGCGCAACGGCGTCGCCACGGTCAACGACCTGGAGATCTCCTCGCTGCGTCGTTTCAAGGACGACGTGCAGTCGGTCAAGGAAGGTTACGAGGCCGGTATCAACCTCGGCACTTTCAACGACATCGAGCTCGGCGACATCATCGAGACCTTCGAGATGCAGGAAGTCGAGCGCAAGTAAGGCGCATATATACATGGGCGGCGGGCGCTTTCGGGTGTCCGCCGCTTTTTCGCGGACGGGCGCAGCGAACCATTCTCATTACGGTTCGTGCGACCCCCCCCGTTTTTCGCCAATGAACAGTATTCGCTGCTGATGGCCGGAACTCCGGGCTTTTCGGTTTTGTTCGATTGTGCGCTAATGTGCGCAATCCCCGCATGTTTCTTATTGAGAACGATTCGCTGTGAGCCTTCGAGTAGGGGATGTGCGAATATGATACGAGTGATATTGTCAGCGGTTCGCCGCGCAATCGAGGAAAAGGATTTTTATGGCAGGAACGAACCCGCGCGCCGCACGAGTCGCGGCGCTGATCCAACGGGTGATCGCGTCGTCGATGGAAGCTCAGCTGCACGACAAGCGGCTTGCGAGCGTGACCATCACCGATGTGCGCGTCACCAATGACTTGCAGATCGCCAAGGTGTACTGGACCCAGCTTGGGCATGATGGGCGCGAGCAGGGGGAGCGCAAGCGCGCCAAGCAGGCGCTCGATCAGGCGAAAGGGCGGCTGCGTTCGCTGGTCGGCTCCAAAGCCGGCCTGCGACTGACCCCGCAGCTGCAGTTCATCTATGACGAGGTGCCGAGCGAGGCGCATGAGATCGAGGATATCCTGGCTGTCGCGCACAAGCGTGACGAGGAGATCGCCAAGGCGCGCGAGACCGCGCAGTACGCGGGCGACGCCGACCCGTACAAGCATCCTGAAGAGCGCGATGACGACGAGTTTGACGATGACGACGAGTACGACGAGTACGCGGACGACCTCGACGATGACGACGTCGAAGGCAACGGCATCGGCGTCGAGACCCTGGAAGATGACGCCGAGAACGCGACGGACGAGGCAACGGGCGACCGCTGAGCCGCATATCAGCGGTTCTGCGAGACGGGAGAGGATTCACTGATGGGGACCGTACCCGAAGCCTCGGGCGGCGAGCAGGCTCCGATCGTGGCTGGCTCCGCCGCGCCGGCGACTCCTACGTCGGGATTGTTGGTCGTGGACAAGCCGCGTGGCGTCACCAGTCATGACATCGTCGCGGCTGCGCGCGGCGCATTGCATATGAAAAAGGTGGGGCACGCCGGCACCCTCGACCCGATGGCCACCGGCGTGCTGGTCGTCGGATTCGGCAACGCTACGCGGTTGCTGAACCATATCGTCGAACACGACAAGACCTATGAGGCGACGATTCGCCTCGGCCAGTCCACCACCACCGACGATGCCGATGGCGAACTGCTGTCGGCTACCTCGCCCGAGCGCTGGCAAGAGCTGCTGGCATTGCCGGTCGCCGGTGGGCCTCAGTCGGCTGGCGAGAATGGGCCTGTGAACGCGGCCAAGGGTTCGGTCATGGCAGCCGCAAAGGTCGCGGATGACGGCTCCGCGTATCATCCGCAGCAGGAAGCGTTTTTGCCGGATTGCCAGCAGCTGTGGCGCGACCGTATCGATGACATCATCGCATTGCAGCTCACCGGCAGCATCGAGCAGGTGCCAAACACGTTCTCCGCAATCAAAATCAACGGTCAACGTGCCTATGATCTGGCCCGCGACGGCAAGGACGTGCAGCTCAAGGCGCGTCGGATCACCGTCAGCGCGTTCGGTGTGCTGGATGTGCGGTTCGGCTATGCCCCGACGCGGCAGCTAGGACTTCCGCTCGTCTCGGCGGCGGACGGGCGGGCGACGACGGAACGGGATGACGCGGAGGCGACGCCGGTGATCGACGTCGATGTGCGCGTCAGCTGCTCGGCGGGCACATATATCCGCGCGCTCGGGCGCGACCTGGGCGCGGCGCTGGGAGTCGGCGGGCACCTGATACGGCTGCGGCGCACGCGGGTGGGCGGTTTCGACGTCTCCTCGCCGAATGTCATCACCGCGCACGTGGAGACACGCGAGTACACCGACCGCAACGGCAACCACCAGTCCCGCAACCGCGCCGTGCTCGATGTGATTGGCGACGAGCTCGCAGGCAAGGCGCTGACGATGCTGGATGCCGCGCGAGGCACCATGCCGCTGCTCGCCATCACCGATCAGGACGCCGTCAACCTGCGGTACGGCCGGCGTATCCCCTATGACATCCACGGTACGGCCGCCGCGTATCTGCCGCAGAGCGGGGAAGTGGTGGCACTCGTCGAGCGCGCCAAGCGTGGCGAGGCCAAGCCGGCCACCGTATTCGGCGCGTAATGCGTCACTGTGTGCGAGGTGCGTCACGCTGTGCGTCCACGCACACAGTGACGCAATGCCAGAAATCCTTATTTTCCAAGGGTTTTGTGGTATGCGTCACGCTGTGCGTCCACGCACACAGTGACGGCGCCCGCACACAGTGACGGCATCGGGACGGCATGATGCAAAACAGTTCATCATTTCGGTGGCGCAGCCGCACTGGTGACGGGTATCATGGAAGGCCGGAACCATGCCCACAAGCCGTATATACGGCGCAACACGTGAAGGAACACCATCACCCATGAAAATCACGACTCTTGCCCCGGACGCCTCCGGGCTGGTCGAATGGCCGACGCTGAGTGCTGACAGGAAATCCGTGGTCACGGTCGGCGTGTTCGACGGCATGCACCGCGGCCATCAGGCGGTCATCCGCCGAGCGGTGGAACTCGCCAAGGCCGACAAGGCGTTGTCCGTGGTGGTGATGTTCGACCCGCGTCCCGGTGTCGTGCACGCGTACGCGGCCGCCCATGACGGACAGGAGCCAGGCGACGGCTTCCGCGACCCCATGGCGCTGACCAGCGTCGACCAGCGGCTGCGGACGCTGGAGAACCTTGGCGTGGACCATGTGCTGATCGTGCGCTATACGCTGGCGTTCGCCGCGAAATCATATCGGTTCTTCCTCGGCCAGATGGTCGGCAAACTGGGCATGCGCACGCTGGTGCTGGGAACGGATGCGGCGATGGGCGCCAACCGCGCTGGCGATGTGAAGGCCATCGGAGTCCTCGCGCAGGCCACCGGCGTGTTCGAGCTTGAGATCGTCGACGACCGCGGCCCAGGTCATGTGCGTGTGCCGGCCGACGTTACCCCGCAGATGCCGAGCGAGCCTGGGGAGCCTGTGGATCCGACCGAAGGCATGACCAAGGCGCAGCTGCGCGCGTGGAGCAAGAAGCATCAGGGGCGCGAAGTGCGCGTGTGGAGCTCGACGAACGTGCGATACCTGCTCGCACATGGTCGTATCAAGGCCGCCGACGAGATCCTCGGCCATGCGCACGCCATCGAGGGAACGGTGGTGCACGGCGAGGAGCGCGGCCGCACAATCGGTTTCCCGACGGCGAACCTGGGGAGCATGATTGACGGTTATATTCCGGTGGACGGCGTGTATGCCGGCTGGCTGATCGATTTGGGCGCGGCGGGAGCGACCGCCGACTCCGACGAGAACGCCTCCGACGGCAACAGCGGCAGCGGCAATGCCTCGGTGATTCCGCGCGTGTATGATTCTGGCTCATCCAAGGCCAGGCTCGCCGCCGAATCACCCTACCGGTGGCCGGCAGCGATCTCCATCGGCACGAAGCCGACTTTCAACGAAGAGACCGGTCTCAATGAGCGGGTGGTCGAGGCGTACGCGGTCACCGACGAATGGCTGGACCTGTATGGTCACGATGTGCGCGTCGAATTCGCGGGATTCCTGCGCCCGCAGGTGAAATTCGACAGTGTCGATGCGCTCAAGGACGAATTGACGCGCAACGTCCAGGAGACCAGGGAACTGACCTCCGCGCGTTGAGCGCGGCAGGAGCGCCCGACAGACGCCGGTCTCTCCAACCTGCGTCCGAACGGTATCGGCATAGGCTCGCATGCGCTGAATCGCGCCGCTATCGTGCCTCGCGTATCTTGCGCGTGCCGTGTCGCCACCGTCACCGTCACTGTCAGACGACGCCCAGAGACTCCAGCGCGTCGCGCAGATGCGTCACCTCTACGATGCGCAGCCCCTCGATGGTGACACGCTTGCGCATCGGCGGCACCACCGCCGTGGCGAACCCGAGCCGCGCGGCCTCGCGCAGCCGGTGCTCCAGCCGCGGCACCGGCCTAATCTGCCCGGTCAGGGAGATCTCGCCGATGGCGCACGTGTCTCGCGCGATTGGCTTCGACCTGGCCGCACTGGCCAGCGCCGCCACAATCGCCAGATCACAGGCTGGTTCCTTCGCCAGTCCTCCCGCGATCGTCGATACATACAGGTCGTTCGCCAGCAGGTTCACCTTGCCATGTCGGTACAGCACGGCGGTGAGCATAGCGATGCGGTTCGTCTCGACCCCCACCACCGCCCGTCGCGGTGTCGGCAGCACGGAACTGGTCACCAGCGCCTGAATCTCAATGGGCAGGCTGCGATGGCCGTCCAGTGTGAACGTCACGCACGTGCCCTCCACACGTTCGTCGGCGGACGACAGGAACAGTCCCGAGGGATCGCTGACCTCCTCGATGCCCTCGCCACTCATATCGAAACACCCGACCTCATCCGTCGGTCCGAACCGGTTCTTCACCGCCCGCAGCATACGCAGCGCCGTTTCCGGATCGCCCTCGAACTGGCATACCACATCCACCAGATGCTCCAACGTGCGCGGGCCGGCGATGGACCCGTCCTTGGTGACATGCCCGACCAGGAGCACGGGGATGTTCAGCGTCTTCGCCGTGTCGATCAGCGCGCTTGCCACCTCGCGCACCTGCGTGGAGCCGCCGGAGATGCCATCAACGTCTTGCGAGACGATGGTCTGCGCCGAATCCACGATCGCCAGTGTCGGCCGCGTCCGCTCGATCAGCCCCAGCACGGTGGCGAGATCGGTGGTGGACGCCAGCAGCAGGTTCTGCTCCATCGCATTGACCCGCGACGCTCGCAGCCGCACCTGCGCCTGCGATTCCTCGCCGGAGACGTACAGCACCGAGCCGTTGGGCTGGCCTGCGGCGATGTTGCCGGCGGTCTCCAGCAGCAGTGTCGACTTGCCGATGCCGGGTTCGCCTGCGATCAGCACGACCGAGCCGGGCACGATGCCGCCGCCGAGCACACGGTCGAACTCGCCGAAACCTGTGGACAGCCGTGACGCCGTGGACGTGTCTATCTGGGTGATGGGCGTCGCCGCGCTGACGATGGACACGGCCGCCTGCGTGCGTGAGGTGCGGCCCGGCGCCGCAGTGCGCGACGACGATGCGGCGGGACGGGCCTCGTGGAATTCCTCCACGGTGCCCCACTGCCCGCACTGCGGGCAGCGGCCCACCCATTTGAGACCATCCCAGCCGCATTCGCTGCATACATATCGCGTCGCCGACTTCACCATACCGCAGACCTTAGCACAAAGCGGCACGTCGACGTCGCCGACGAAACGATGCCGTTGCGTCGTATGCGCGTGAGAGAATCACAGCATGGCAAAGACTCAATCCCCTTCCTATCCGCACGGTAGTTCCGCATCGCGCGGCAAGCTGATCGTCGTGATGATCGTCGCCGCGCTGGTCGTCGTGCTTGCGCTGCTGTCCGCGTTCGTATGGCCCGGTTGGGCATTGAACAAGACGGACGAAGTGACGAAGGTGCAGCAGCAGACCGCCGCCGAGCCTACCAAGCCGAGCATCAAGGCCACCGCGCTGCCGGATGACGCATCCGAACTGCTCAAGGCGATGCCGGACAGCGTGCTCAACTACGCGCGCACCAAGGCGGGCGCCAGCGAGACCTGGAAGTCCGCGTCGCCGCTGGAGGAGTACACGCTCACGTACTCCACGGGCAAGTCGGCGAAGGACGTGACCGTCATCGTCGCGCAATGGTCGGACTCCGACACCGTGAAGAAGCAGTACGACGAGCTGGCGAAGAACCTGACCGGCAAGGAGCTGAAGTCCGGGGACGTCAAGGTGTCGGGCAAGAGCACCGGCAGCTACACGGTGAGGGCCGACAGTAAGGACGGCAAGACCGCGACGGCGTTGTGGCAGAACGATACCGCCGTGTTCGAGGTGACCGGCTCCAAGGAATCCGTGCTGCGGTTCTACGAGCCGTTCCCGCTGTGATTTCGTGATAATTCGGGGTGATTTGCGGATTCATGGCGGAAATGGAACGCGCGGATGCGTAAGTCCCTCAATACGTGTACTATTGGGCAAGTTGCAATCTTTAACGTACTAAGGGAGGCTGACGATGGGTTCGGTCATCAAGAAGCGCCGCAAGCGGATGAGCAAGAAGAAGCACCGCAAACTGCTGCGTAAGACCCGCCACCAGCGTAAGTCGTCTTACCTGCAATCAAGGCATTAGAAACCCCGTGATCGTTATGGTCGCGGGGTTTCTCTTTTGCTTGGCTCTTTGCCTTGTTCGGGCAACAGTAAAGCCCGCACCTGCGATGTGCAGATGCGGGCTTGGAAAAGCTTAGTGATGTGAGACGATCACTTGTTGGCGTTGGTCATCACGCGCGGGCCGTTCGGGTCGCCGACGATGACCTTGTCGACCATGTTGAGGAACAGGCCGTGCTCGACGACGCCGACCGTGTTGATCAGGTCCTCGGCGAGATCCTGCGGGTGGTCGATGCGCTCAAGATGCAGGTCCACGACGAAGTTGTTCTCGTCGGTGCGCACTTCCTTGCCGTCGGCGTCGAGGCGCAGCACCGGCTTGTAGTTCTTGGCCTCGAACTGCTTGATGACGTGGCCGGCGCCGAACGGAATCACCTCGACCGGCAGCGGGAACTTGCCGATGGTGTCGACGACCTTGGACTCGTCCACGATCCACACGATTTTGTTGGAGTTCGTGGCCACGATCTTCTCCCACAGCAGTGCGGCGCCGCCGCCCTTGATGCCGTTGAAGTTCTTGTCCACCTCGTCGGCGCCGTCGATGGTGATGTCGATATGATCCACATCATCGATGTCCACGATCTTGATGCCGTAACCTTCGGCCTGCTCCTGCGTGCGACGGGAGGTCGTCACGCCGGTGAACTGCAGGCCCTCCTCCTTGACGCGGCGGCCGAGCTCATCGACCAGGAAACGCACGGTCGAACCGGTTCCGAGACCGGCGATCATGCCGTTCTCGATCAGCTTGGCGGCTTCGATGCCGGCCGCCTTCTTCAGTGCATCCTGCTGTGCCTTGTCCATCATGTACTCCTTGAAATGTCCGTGCATTCCCCTTGGAGGGAAACATGCTTCAAACTTTGGGATTGAAGTCCACCTCTATAGTATCCGGTTCATGGAACGTCACCGCCGTTCGTCCGGGTTTTGGGAGGAGAACCGTCGCCATTCGGCTGCTTATCCCTGCTTGTCCGTATAGAACGCGGCATTGTCGAGGGTGATGGTGCCGTCGCCGTTCACATATCCGTCCACGCGAACCAGTCCGTGGATGATGCGCGGCCGTCCGTCATATGTCGGGCTGGTGGATGGCGGGGGAGTAAAGCGCAGCGTGCCCGACGCGGTGAGGGCGGTCGGTGAGAGCCGCGGCGCCGCAGGTTCGGCCACAGAGCGTGTGGAGCTGCCGGACTGTGTGTCCTCGGCCTGTGCCGAATTCGATGACAGTGCGACGGTCGCGTCCGATTCGGTCGTCATGGGAACAGCAGGAGCTGACATCGCAGTGGTGGATGATGTGTCCGACTGGGTCTCGCCGTAGTCGGGCACGCCTTCGGGTTCGGCAAGCAGCTCCGCCAACGATGGCTTGCGGATTCGCTTTGCGACGTTGTCGCCGTCCGATTCGTGCCCGGCTCCCGCTTCACCCGATTCCCCGCCTCGCCCGAGATGGTACTCCTGCGTGGAAATCCTGCCGTCCAGCAGCATCTGCGCATCCTCCGGCACGTCGGTTCCCTTGGCATACTCCGAAGCCAGCAGCGACTGCCATCCCTCCTTCGGCAGATATCCCTCCTGCACGCCGCTGCGGCAGTCGCCGGCATACGTGCGAGCCAGGTCGTCCACCTTCTCGTTGCCGGCGTTGCCCGCGTGCCCCTTGACCCACACGAACTTCACCGAGCCGGCGCGGCGCGACAGCTCGGCGTCGATCGCCCTGATGAGCGCCGCGTTCTTCACAGGCTTCTTCTGCGAGTTCTTCCAGCCGTTCTTCTTCCACCCGTGCACCCACTTGGTGGAACAGTTGATGGCGTACTGCGAGTCGGTCTCGATGACCAGCGGCTCCGCGCCGGGATGTGCGCGCAGCGCCTCCAGCACTGCGCACAATTCGCCGATCTGATTCGTGCCGTTCGTGGCGCCGCCGGCATCGCAGTCGCCGCCGTGCTCATGGCCGCCGGAATGTGCCATGTTGAGTTCGTGGTCGGCCCAGGCCCAGCCCATTGGGCCGTTCGGATTGCCCAGGGCGCTTCCGTCTGTCGATACGGTGATGGTCATGACAACAACAGTAACGCACGCCGTGTCGCGGCCATGAATCGCCGGTGGGCTGCGACACGACCGAAAACGTCGCGATATTTTGTTAATTATATATACTGAATACTGACCAATGATGAACTCACACGAGTCCCCGTGTCACGATGATGCAAGGCAGCATGGTGACGAATAATTCAATGATGAGAGATTCAGCCGGCGCGTCCCCAGTGCCGGACAAGGAAAGGAACCCCAGTATGCGCAGCAAGGCATTAGGAGGCCTGCTTGCCGCGGCTCTGTCGTTGAGCCCGGCAGTGGCCATCGGCGTGCAGACGGCGTACGCGGCAGGCGGCGATACGGCGGCGACCGAATACACGCTGTACCCCAAGCCGCATTCGATCCGTTATGACAGCGGACAGTACATTCTTCGCGACATCAACGTCATCTATGACGATGACATCGATGAAGCCACCCAGGACCGACTGGACGAAGTGGCGGCGCTCAAGAACCTGAACGTCACCGAATCCGACGCCGCAGTCAGCGGCAAGACCAACGTCTATGTGGGCGTGAACGGTTCCGATGGCAAGGCCGAGACTGCCATCGAAAGCAAGTACAGCCCGGATTCCGCCATCTTCGACAAGACCGACTCATACTTCCTCAAGTCCGACAACGGCACGATCTCCGTGCTCGGCAAAGACACCGACGCCAGCTTCTACGGCCTGACCACCCTGTACCAGGTGCTCGGCCAGATCGATAGCCTGACGATCCGCAACTTCACCGTCACCGACTACGCCGACGTGGTCAGCCGCGGTTTCATCGAAGGCTACTACGGCAACCCGTGGAGCACTCAGGACCGCATCAACCTGATGAAGTGGGGCGGCTACTACAAGCTCAACTCGTACTTCTACGCCCCCAAGGACGATCCGAAGCACAACTCGCAGTGGCGTACGCTGTACACGCAGGACGAGCTCGACACCAAGATCAAGCCGCTCGCCGATGCCGGCAACGCCTCCAAGACGCGTTTCGTGTTCGCTCTGCACCCGTTCATGAACAACGCGATTCGGTTCAACTCCGAGGCGAACTATCAGGCCGATCTGAAGGTGCTGCAGGACAAGTTCGCGCAGACCATCGGGGTCGGCGTACGCCAGATCGCCATCCTGGCCGATGACGCGGCGAACGTGGGTGGTAACAATTACACCAAGCTGCTCACCGATATGGTCGCGTGGCTCAAGGAAATGAAGAAGACCTACCCGGACCTCAAGACCACGCTGCCGTTCGTCACGCAGGAATACATGGGCAACGGCATGAGCTACTTCGCCAACTTCCCCAAGGAAGTGCAGATCGTCATGACCGGCGGTCGCGTCTGGGGCGAGGTCTCGCAGAACTTCACCGACACGTTCACCTCGAACGTCGGCCGCGGCCCCTACATGTGGATCAACTGGCCGTGCTCCGACAACTCGAAGAGCCACCTGATCATGGGCGGCTACGACACGTTCCTGCATCCGGGCGTCGACCCGTCGAAGATCCAGGGCATCGTGCTCAACCCGATGCAGCAGTCCGAGCCGAGCAAGGTCGGCATCTTCGGCAACGCCACCTACTCGTGGAACATCTGGCGGAGCAAGAGCGAGGCCAACCAGGCATGGCAGGATTCGTTCTCGTTCGTCGACCACAACTCCGCTGTGCCGACCGCCGCGTCGAACGCGCTGCGTGAGCTGTCCAAGCACACCATCAACCAGAACATGGATTCGCGCGTCACCGCGCTGCAGGAGTCCGTGGACCTGGCTCCCGCACTGACCGCCGCCAAGGCGAAGCTGGCTGACGGCACCATCACCGCCCACGACCTGACCGACATCAAGGCCGCGTTCGTCACGCTGCAGAAGGCAGCCAAGACCTACCGCGCCAAGGGCGATGCGAAGATGCTCGGCGACATCGGCAAGGACTACACCGGGCAGGACGCCAACGAGCAGATCGCCCCGTGGATCGACTGCTGGGATGACACCACCAAGGCCGCGCTCGCCTACATCGCGGGCATCGAGGCCGCGCTGAACGGCGACACATCCTCGACGCTCAAGGAGTACTCCGACGCGCAGTCCGCGTTCGCCGCGTCCAAGAAGCACGGCTTCTACTACGTGAACCACACCGAGTACGCCGAGGTCGGCGTGCAGCACATCGTGCCGTTCATCAAGGCGATGGACTCCTACCTGTCCAACAAGGTGCAGCAGGAGGCCGACCCGAACGTCGTGACCAAGACGTACATCAGCGACGTGTTCACCACGCCGACCTCCGGCTCGATCGAAGACATCTTCGATGGCAAGGACAGCACGGTCACGGTGTTCCAGAACCCGAACTACCTGCACAAGGGCAACTACGTCGGCGTGAAGTTCAGCAAGGCCAGCACGCTCAAGAACATCCGCTTCGCGTTCAACGGCGGCAAGAACCACTTCTACCACTCCAAGCTGCAGACCACCACGGATGGCGAGAACTGGACCGACGTGCCGGATGCGACGTTCGAGCGTCCGAAGGACTCCGAGGAGCCGATCAAAGTCACCGGTCTGAACATCACCGGCATCACCGGCGTGCGACTGATCGCCACCGCCGACAACGGCGATGACCTGTGGCTCGGCATCAAGGGCATCGACGTCAACAAGGTCGAGAAGGAGACTCTCGCTCCGTACACGGCGACCGGCGTGCAGCTGGAGAACCTCAACGCCACCTACAGCAGCACCAAGGAGCAGATGATCGACGGCAACCCGTCCACGATCACCTACCTCAAGGACCCGAACGGCGACAAGATCGCGGCCGGCGCGGCCGTGATCGTCGATCTGGGCTCCAGCAAGCCGATCGGCGAGGTCACGATTACCGGTCATGCCTCCAGCCCCGACGACCGTCCGAGCCAGGGCGTCGTCGAGGTCAGCGATGACAAGGCCACCTGGACCAAGCTCGGCGACCTGAGCGACGACGTCACCTCCACGGTGAGCGGCAACGTGACCGGGCGCTACGTACGCATCCGCAACACCGCCGCCAAGAACGTGTGGTGGCGCGTGGCCGAGATCACCGTGACCCCGCCCGAGACCGCCGACCCGCTCAAGTCGGTGTACACGAACAAGACGCAGCACGGGTACACCGCCACGCTGGGCGCCAATACGGCGGAGCTGTTCGACAAATCGCACACGATGCTTGACGGCGGCCAGTACGCCGGACTCGATCTGCTGGCGATCCGTGATCTGACCGACGTCGAACTGAACACCGGCAACGCGAACCCCAGCCTGCAGATCTCCGACAACGGACTCGTCTGGACCACTGTCGAGCCGGGCAACCTCACGGGCAAGACCGCCCGCTACGTGCGCGTGATCAATGACACCGACGGAGCGGCCTTCTCGGTCAACAAGCTCAAGGTCGGCTTTTCCACGGTCGGCAAGTTCGGCAAGCTGGTCTCATCCGACATCCAGAAGCGCAACGATTGGGGAACCGACACCCGCGAAAGCGGCAACGCGTTCGACGGCGATATGACCACGGTCATCAAGTTCGCCGGCCAGCCGCGACAGGGCAACACCGCGGTGTTCGATCTCGGTCAGCCGATCGACATCACCTCGCTGCGCATCTACACGCAGGACACGCAGTACGACTACATCCGCGACACCAAGGTGCAGATGTCCGTCGATGGCAAGACCTGGGTTGACGCGTTCGAGATTGGCGACGGCGTGTCCGACACCGACACCACGACCGCGTTCGGCGACATAAGCGACACGAACAAGAAGACCGATTCCAACTACCCGAACGTCTTCTACTACGGCAAGGACGACATCGCCAACGGCACCGGCATGCGCTACCTGCGTCTGCTGACCACCGCCGACTACCCGCAGCGTGCACTCGCGTTCAACGAGTTCATGGTGAATCAGGGCGCCTACGTCTCCACCGAGGCGAACGCGGCGTTCTCCGCCACCAAGGTCGAGGAGCGCGGCCACGCGCCGAGCAACATGATCGACGGCGACCTGACCACCACGTACAAGCCGAGTGCGGCCAATGGCTCCCTCACCTACAAGATCGATGACCCGAGCGACATCAAGTCGTTCCGCATCGTGCAGTCGGGGGCCGCCAGCGGTGCGACCGTCACCGGTACGGTGTACGACGCGGCGACCGGAACCACTGCCGGTGTGAGGGCTCGTGCAGCCGCCCGCTCCACCTCCGAGGTGACGTTCGGAACGCTGGAACAGGCGATCAACGAGTTCAAGGTGCCGGACGGCAAGCAGCTGCTCAGCGTCAAGATCGCGTGGGGCGACGCCATCCCCGAGATCTCCGAGTTCATCACGCTCGACTCGGCCGACACCGACGCCGACATCACCACGGCCAAGGCGGCGCTCAAGGAGAAGATCGACGCGACCGTCGACACTTCCGCCTGGACCGCGAACGCCAAGACCGCGTATGACGAGGCCAAGGCCACCGCCCAGGCTGTGTACGGCAGCCCGCTGGTCGGCAAGGCTTCGATCGACGCCGCAGCCAGCGCCGTGCAAAGCGCCATCGACGCCGCGCAGACCAAGGCCGACGCCGCCGCGGTCGCCGCGCTGCGCAAGCTCGTGGACGCAGCCGTCACCAACGACGGCCACTTCTACACGACAGTGACGTTCACCGCGTACACCGACGCGCTCGACGAGGTCAAGGAAGCGCTGAAGGACACGAACAACCTGTCCACAGCAGACGCCGCAAGCCTCAAGAAGGCCGTCGATGACGCTCTCGCCGCGCTGAAGGACTCCACCTACCAGCGTGAGCTCGCGACGATCGCCGTCGACAGCTTCGCCACGATCGACGAGGCCGACTACACCACGAACTCCTACGCGGCTTTCAAGGCCGCTAAGGAGGCGCTCGACACCCTGATCGCCGCCGACGGCACCAAGCCGGCCGCGTTCAAGACCAAGACCGCCGACTACACCACCGCCAAGACCGCGCTGGTGAACGTCGCCGCCCTCAAGGCCCAGATCGCGCACGAGAGCAACTACGTGGAGGCGAACTACACCGCCGACTCGTGGAAGGCGTATTCCGACGCGCTCAAGGCCGCAAAGGCGAAGCTGGTCGACGGCACCACCGATTCGGTGGCCGCCGCGCTGACCGCGCTGACCGCCGCCGAGAACGCGCTGGTGCGCACCACGACGCCGCCCGACACCACCGTGCTCGACGAGACCATCGCCGACATGGAAAAGGTTAACGGCAGCGAGTACACCACCGACAGCTACAAGGCCCTGACCGACGCCATCGCCAAGGCGAAGAGCGACAAGGCCAAGGGGGATGCCGGCCTCAACCAGCAGAACATCGACGCCATGAAGGCGGCGAAGGAGGCCCTGGTCTCCACCGTCGAACTCAAGGCGAAGGTCGCCGAAGCCGGCAAGGTCGACTCGTCCAAGTACACCACGGCCAGCTACGAGGCGCTCTCCAAGCTGCTCGCCGCGAAGGACGACACCACCTCCGACCCGGTCGTCAAGGGTCTCGACACGCTGTACAAGTCCGGCACCGTCAAGGAGCTCGCCGAGCGCGTCGCCGCCATCGACGCCGCGGTCGCCAAGCTGGATGCCCGCGCCACCGGCGTCAAGGACTACGTGGACGGCATCAAGCTCAAGGACAACGACAAGGGCTATTACACCGACGCCAGCTACAAGGCCTACTCCGACGCCTACAAGGCGCTGAAGAAGCTGGCCGCCGCCGGTGAAGGCGAAGTCGGGATTGCCGAGTTCACCGAAGCCAAGGAGGCGTTCGAAGCCGCCGAGGCCAAGCTTGCCTACAAGTCCGCGGACTACGGCAAGATCGATGACCTGCTCGCCAAGGTCCCCTCGGACCTGAGCGGCTACACCGCCGACTCGGTGGCGAAGTTCGAGGCGGCCAAGAAGGCCGTGAAGCGCGGACTGACCATCGACCAGCAGAGCAAGGTCGACGCGATGGCCGACGCGCTCGAAGCCGCCATCAAGGGCCTGACTCTCAAGTCGCAGGCACCCGGTGGCAACAAGGGCGACGGAACCCAGAGCGGCACTCATAAGGGCGACGACATCTCCAAGACCGGCGCCGACGTGCAGGTGTTCGCGATCATCATCGCGCTCGCCACGTGCGCTGGCCTGGGCGCCATGGCCTACGCCCGTCGCCGCCGTGAGGCGTGACGGCAGGCTGACTAGCCGATAACCCAAGGGGCTCCCCTCCAATCCAAGGAGGGGAGCCCCGATTTGTTGGACGCTGTGTAAATGTATCGCGGACACGCGCGATCCGCGACCGTTACGCGAACAGGTCGTTCAGCGCTTCGGCCATGGTCGGATGCGTGAACATCATGTCGCGCAGCGTACTGGCCGGCGCGCCCATATCCATCGCCAGCTTGACGATGTTGATCACCTCGTGCGATTCGGCGGCGAGCAGCATCGCGCCGAGAATGCGGTCGGTGCCGTTCTCGACGAGCGCCTTCATCATGCCCTCCGGTCGACGCATCACCTGGGCCTTGGGCACCGTGGCCACCGGCAGTCGCTTGACCACGTAATCCAGTCCCGCCGCCTTCGCCTTGCGCTCGTTCAGGCCCACACGCGAATACGGCGTGTGCAGGAACGTGCTTGACGGCACGTTGCGACGGTCGCTCAGCGTGTACGGGCGCGCGGAACCGTTCAGCTGAGACCATACTACGCGGTAGTCATCCAGCGAGATGTACGTGTGCTGCGGGCCGCCGTTCACGTCGCCCAAAGCCCAGATGCCGTCGGCGGTGGTACGCAGCAGGTCGTCAACCTTCACGGCGCCGCGTTCGGTGAGTTCCACGCCCGCCGCCTCGAGATTCAGGCCCTCGACGTTCGGCGTGCGTCCGGTGGCCACCAACACCGCGTCGGTGGACAGGCACAGACGCGCTTCGGAGCCGACGTCCGACGTGCCCCTCATCGAGACGGACAGCCTGATGCCGTCATCCGCCGATGTGATCGCCTTGGTGTCCGCGCCGAACAGGAACCTGACCCCCTGCGATTCCAGCTGTGCACGGATCGCGGCCGCCACATCCTCGTCCTCGCGTGGCAGGAACTCGTCGCTGTGCTGCAGCACGGTGACCGCCGTGCCGAAATCGGCGAACATCGAAGCGAACTCAAGTCCGATGAATCCGGCGCCGATGATCACCAGCCGTTGCGGAAGCTCATCGACGTCCATCAGACCGGTGCTGGTGTATACGCCCGGCGTGGTGCGAATGCCGGGAATGTCCGGAATGTGCGGCGTGGCACCGGTGTTGATGAACATCATGTCCGCGGCCACGGCGACCGGTCCGTCGGCGGTGGTGATTTCCGCACTGTGGGCGCCGGTGAAGCGCGCGCGGCCGGTGATCACGGTGATGTTGTCCTGGTCAGCCAGCTTATGGTAGTTCCGGTCGCGCAACATCGCGGTGACGCGCCGCTTCTCCCTGATGGCGGCTTCGAATGCCGCTTCGCGGGTTTCGGCGGTACGGTTCGCGCCCTCTCGCCGCGCCCGATCGGCGGAGAGGATCAGTGATTTGGACGGCAGGCATCCGATATTGATGCAGGTGCCTCCGTACATGTCGGCGCTCGCTTCGGCCACGACGACCGTTCGGCCCGTTGAAGCGAGCTTTGCGGCCAATGTCTTGCCTCCCTTGCCGAATCCGATGATGAGGGCGTCCGCGGAAATCGCGGATGGAACGTCGGTGCTGCTGGTGCTGGTCATGGTGATGTCCTTACTTATGCGGATGGTGGTGCGCCCAAACCGAGGTGTATCCGTCTTTCGTCCCCTTCCTTGGCGACGATGGGACCGGTCGACGCGAGCGGGCGCACCACTGTACGCACGCGCGCCGAAGTCGGAGCCGTAGTCCTGTCCTATGCGGCTACGATACCGTCATCATATCAGATGCGGTGGGCGGAGCGAAGCGTGAATCGGACTTATCCACATGGTTATCCACATCCGAGGTGGGTCCGGTCACGGCGTTCATCCAGACGACCCATGGGTGTAATGCGAAGGCCCTTCGCGGAAGCTGATCCGCAAAGGGCCTCGGGGTCGGTCGTTTGGTGGCTAACGGGCCGTCAGCCCGGCCATGCGTTGCATGGATCTCATTCGCCCAATGCCTTGTCGACGACGAGCTTGGCCTCGTCGAGCACCTTGTCCAGGGCCTCGGGGGAGACGAAGGATTCTGCGTACACCTTGTAGATGTTCTCGGTGCCGGAAGGACGCGCCGCGAACCAGTTATCCTTGGTGGTGACCTTCAGGCCGCCGATCTTGGCGTGGTTGCCCGGCGCCTCGGTCAGCTTGGCGGTGATGTCCTCGCCGGCCAGCTGCGTGGCGGCCACGTCATCGCCGGTGAGCTTGGCGAACTTGGCCTTCTGTTCCAGCGTGGTCGGGGTGTCGACGCGCTTGTACCAGCTCTCGCCGAAGCGGGCCACCTGATCCTGATGCAGCTGCGCGGGGTTCTTGCCGGTCTTGGCGGTGATCTCGGCGGCCAGCAGGTCGGGGATCAGGCCGTCCTTGTCGGTGGTCCACACGCGGCCGTCGCGGCGCAGGAAGCTCATGCCGGAGCTCTCCTCGCCGCCGAACGCGACCTCGCCGCTGAACAGCGGATCCACGAACCACTTGAAGCCGACCGGAACCTCGACGAGCTTCGCGTTGATGGACGAGGCCACGCGGTCGATCAGGGAGGAGGAGACCAGGGTCTTGCCGATGCCGGTGCCTTCCGGCCAGCCCGGACGGTTGCCGCCGAACAGGTACTCGACGCACACGGCGATGTAATGGTTCGGGTTCATCACGCCCCAGTTCGGGCAGACGATGCCGTGGCGGTCGGCGTCCGGGTCGGTGCCGCCCACCAGGTCGTACTTGTCCCAGGCACCGGCGTTGAGCTGGTCCACGAGGCCCTTCATCGCGTACGGGGAGCTCGGATCCATGCGGATCTTGCCGTCGTGGTCGATGGTCATGAAGCGCCAGGTCGGGTCGACCTCAGGACGCACCACGCCGATGTTCAGGCCGTACTTCTCGTTGATGAGCGGCCAGTAGTTCACGGAAGCGCCGCCGAGCGGATCGATGCCCAGACGCACGCCGGAGTTGCGGATCACGTCGAAGTCGATGACGTTCTCCAGGTCGTCCACGTAGTGCTCGCGGAAGTCGAAGCCCTCGACGTACTCGGACTTGATGGCCTCCTCGTAGGGCACTCGCTTGATGGACTTGAAGTCGCCGAGCAGTTCGTTGGCGCGGGCGGCGATGGCGTTGGTGGTCTCGGCCGGTGCCGGGCCGCCGGTGACCGGATCGTACTTGAAGCCGCCATCGGTGGGCGGGTTGTGGCTCGGGGTGACCACGATGCCGTCGGCCAGGCCCTCGCCTTCGAAGCGCTGGGTGCCGTCGGCCGCGCGGTTGTGCGTCAGGATCGCCTGGGAGACGACTGGCGTGGGGACGAAATCGCCGCGGGAGTCGACGCGCACGTGCACGCCGTTGGCGACGAGCACCTCGATGGCGGTCTTCTTGGCCGGGCCGGACAGCGCGTGGGTGTCGGAGCCGAGGTACAGCGGGCCGGTGACGCCGGCCTTCTTGCGGTATTCGGCGATGGCCTGGGAGATGGCGATGATGTGGGCCTCGTTGAACGAGGTCTTCAGGGACGATCCGCGGTGGCCGGAGGTGCCGAAGATGACACGCTGCTCGGGGACTTCGGGATCGGGGACGAGGTCATAGTATTTGCCGATAACCTCATCGACATTGATCAGATCTGCTGGGGTGGCGGGCTGACCCGCATTGTTTGCTACCATGCTCCCTATTCTGCCACGTTTTTTCGCCACGTTGGGTACGATTATGTTAAGAGTTGTCAACTTTTGTGCGAATCGTGTGCCGGTTGTCTAGCGCTTGGTCATTTCCTCCTCGATTTCCTCCAGCGACTTGCCGTTGGTCTCGGGCACCAAGCGCATCACGAACGGGATGGACAGGGCCGAAAACACGCCGAAAATCGCGAACGGGCCGCCCACATTGTTGCCGAACGCATCGAGCAGCACGAGGAAGAACTGGGAGACGATGAAGTTGCCCAGCCAGTTCGCCGCCGAGCCGAAGGAGGAGCCGATGCCGCGCACGCTCAGCGGGAAGATCTCGCCGATAAGCACCCAGGCGATCGGGCCCCACGAGACCGCAAAGCCGAGGATATAGAAAGCGATGAGAATCATCGTCGGCACGGCCAGCACGGCCACGTCGCCCACGAAGTTCATCACGGCGAGCACTGCGAGCGAAACGGTCATCACGATGGAACCGAAGATCAGCACGCCCTTGCGCGGGAAACGATCCATGATAAGCGTGGCCACGATGGTGCTCACGAAGTTCACCACGCCGATGCCCACCGACACCCAGATCGCGTCGCCTTCAGGGAAGCCGAAGCCCTTGATGAACACCTGCGGCAGGAAGTAGATCACCGAGTTGATGCCCACGAGCTGCTGGAACAGCATGATACCGATGGCGGCCACCAGCGCCGGACGAGCGATACGGAACAGTTCGCGCACGCCACCCTTGGTGTCCTGTGCGGCCACGGCCTTGATTTCGTCCAGCTCAATCTGCACCTGGGTCTGATCCACGTCCTTGCGAATCAGCGTAAGCACTTTGAAGGCGTTGCGGGTGTCGCCCTTGTTCACCAGATAACGCGGGGATTCGGGCAGCAACAGGCCGCCGAGCAGCAACAAGGCGGCCGGCACCAGCGCCGAACCGAGCATCCAGCGCCAGTCGCGGATGCCGAAGAGGTTGTGGTTCAGGAATCCGAGGTTGGAGGCGTAGGCCAGCAGAATGCCGAAGGTGACCATGAGCTGGAAGAGCGTGGACAGCGAGCCGCGACGCTCCTTCGGCGCCAGTTCGGCCAAGTACGCCGGGGTCAGGGCAGAAGCCGCGCCGACCGCGAGGCCCAGGATGATGCGGGCGCACACCATCATCGCGAATCCGGTGGAGGAGGCGCACAGGCCTGAGCCGAGCAGGAACAGCAGCGCGGAGACGATGAGCAGCTTCTTGCGGCCGAACCGGTCAGACAGCGCGCCGATCGACAACGCGCCTGCGCACGAGCCGATCAGCACCGAGGAGGTGATGAAGCCGGTCTGGGAGACGCTCAGGCCGAAGTCTGATTCGATAAGCGGGGAGGCGCCGGAGATAATGCCGGTGTCGAAACCGAACAGCATGCCGCCGAGCGCGCCGAAGGTGAAGATGAATGCGCTGTTGAGCGGGAAGCGCGTGGAGAAGCCGCGTGATTCGGCGGCTTCGAGGTCCTCGATTGCGTTTGCTGCCGCGTTTGTGGCCGCGTCCGCCACCCCGGCCACGCCGGTTTCGATGGTTTCGATTGCGGTGGCCGCTGCACCGGTTGCGCCGGTCTCCTGTGCCGCGGATGCCGTCTGCTTCGATACGGGTGATGCCGTCGTCGTCATTGCCTTGTCCTTTCGCCGTTGACGGGCCGTGCCTGCCGCGTGGCCCCTCTGCCGCATGCAAGGTCAGGCTTCGATTGCCTGAAGTCGCCCGAAAACAAAAAAGACCTGGAACAACGTGGAATTCGCATATTACGATACGCAAATTCCACGTCACTCCAGGTCTTGCCTCATTTTGAGTAACAACCCTGCTACGCAACGTGTGTGAAAGATAGGATACGACTTTCTCGGTCGCGACACTCCGAATAGGCGGCAAAAAACGATGATTTTTGACAACGATTGCAGGATTCTGCATGGTGGAATGAAGTCGGAATGGGCGCTGCGGCAAATACGGAGAACGGGTGCGGCGGAACACCATAGCGGAACGCTATCGCGGAGCACCGTAGCGCATAGTTGCCGTTTCGCGATGCTTTGCCGGCATTGCCGTGCTTTTGGGGCACCCAGCGCCGATAATGGAACACAGTGGCATACGGCAGCAAGGAGGAACCGTGGCGAACGCATCGAACGCAACGCCTGCAGTGATTGCGGCGTGCATCGTTGATGCCGTCGGCGGCTCCGCGAACATCACCAACCTGACCCATTGCGCCACGCGACTGCACTTCGAACTGGACGACGCCGGCCAGGTCAGCCAGCACGGTCTCGAATCCATCCCCGGAGTCCTCGGCGCATTCCCGCGAACCGGCAATCGTTATCAGGTCATCATCGGCGGAGCGGTCGCCTCGGTGTACGAGCAGATCGTTCGGATGCAGGCAGCGCGATTGACTCCGGCAACGCAATTACCATCGGCGGCGTCGCGGCCAACGCAGTCCGCGCAATCCACTCAGTCAACGCAATCCACTCAGTCAACGCAATCCACTCAGTCAACGCAATCCACTCAGCCTACGCAGCCTACGCAGTCCGCGCCGAACCTTTCCGACGACGTCGCACCATTGCGCGATACCGACACCGAGCAGAGTCACGGCCCAGCCAATACATCCCGTCACTTCATGCCTCGTACCATCCGCGAGTGGGGCAGTGCCGCCCGCGCTTGGGCTGCCGCGTTTTTCGACTACCTGTCCGACTCGTTCCGCCCGATTCTGGGTGTACTGCTCGGTGCCTCGCTGGTCATCGCCATCGTCAACGTGATCGTTGCACTCGGCATTGAACGTCAACGACCGCGCCACGTCGCTCTTCATGCAAGACTTCTATCGCCTGTGGCTCGGCGGCGCGATTATGGCCGCGCTGATGACCCCGCAGTTTACTGGCGTGATGTCCGGAATGTCCGGGACGTCCGTATCCAGCGCTCTCTCCGGGGAGATTCAATGCTCGGCCACCGCCGTATTCGGCGCCGAAACCTGCACCGTGTCGGCGTTCGGCATACCGATTCAACTCAACGACTACAGTGGCAACATCTTCGTACCATTGCTCATGGCCGCCGTGCTCGCCGTGGTCTACCGCGGGCTGAAGCGCGTCATTCCCGACAGCGTACAGCTGGTGTTCGTGCCATTCCTCTCACTGGTCGTCGTTTTTGCGCTCACCATACTGGTTATCGGGCCTCTGGGAATATGGCTCGGCAGCGGGCTGGGAGCGGCCACAGCATGGCTTAACGCGCACGTGCCATTCCTGTTCGCGCTCATCATCCCGATGCTCTACCCGTTTCTCGTGCCGCTCGGTCTGCACTGGCCGTTGAACGCCCTGATACTGATGAACATTCAGACGCTCGGCTACGACTTCGTCCAAGGTCCGATGGGTGTATGGAACTTCGCCTGCTTCGGTGCCACCGCCGGCGTACTCGTGCTGGCCGTACGCGGCAAGGATTCGGCCATGCGGCAGACCGCGGTGGGGGCGTTGCTCGCGGGATTGCTGGGTGGCGTTTCGGAACTGAGCCTGTACGGCATCCATCTGCATCACCGCCGCGTCTACCGCTGGCTGCTCGCCGGCTGCGCGGCCGGCGGAGTGACCAGCGCGGTGTTCGGCTGGCTGTTCCCGTCCGTGCTGCCATCCGGCCAGATGGTCCGGGGCGTTACGACTACGGCATTCGCCTTCTCCTCGTTGCTGACGATTCCGGTGTTCGATCGGATGTGGGTGTACGCGCTGTCCATCGCCGTTGCGTTTGTAATGGCGATGGTGTTGACGGTGTTGTTCGGGTACCGCACGCCGTCGCGCGCCACCAAGACGCAGATGGTCTCGGCAGACGAGAACGCACGCCCGCAGGATATGGCGAGGGGGATTGACACGACCGTGTCGGATGTGGAGTCTGCGGAAGATTCTCCATCGCGGGCTGCCCCTGATCGGGCTCTTGACTCCAACGCCATCTTGTCGCCGGTCGCCGGCCGGCTGGTGAATCTGGAAGCGACTGGCGATCCGGTGTTCGCCTCCCGCGCGCTGGGGGAGGGCGTAGGCGTCGTGCCGGAGACGACCGGTGAGACAGCCGTGCTCGCACCGGTCAGTGGCATGCTGAAAACCGTGGCCCGAACCGGCCATGCCTTCGGCATTAAAACCGATGGCGGCATCGAGGTGCTGGTTCATATCGGCATTGACACCGTCGATATGGATGGCGAGGGATTCGCTGTGGTCGTGGCTAAAGGCGAGCGGATCGCGGCGGGAGAGCCACTGGCCACCGTGGATTTCGGCAAAGTCGCGGCGGCCGGGCACAGCGTTGTGGTGGTGGTGACGGTGGTCAACGCCGCTGAACTGACCGTGGTCACGCCGTTGATCGGCGACGGTAGCGGCGACAACAACGGCGGTGACTGCAAAACCGTATCAGCCGGCAGCCCGATCATCGATGTGGAACAATGACGTTGCGAAAGGATGCCATGGAAATACTGCGAGTGTTCAACAACAACGTCGTGCTCGCCAAAGGCGGCGACGGCGGTGAGGTGAGTCTCACCGGCCGTGGACTGGGGTTCCAGGCCAAGCCGGGGCAGACGGTCGACGAGTCGAAAGTCGTGCGCACCTTCGTGCCGTCGGACGGGCGTGACCCGGACCATCTGGCGCAGATGCTGGCGGACATTCCGCCCGAAATCATCCGCGTGGTCGTCGAATCCATGCAGGAAGCCGGACTGGGGGAGCGTGAGACCGGCAGCACCACGCTGGTCATGGCCTTGTCGGATCACGTGGCGAATGCGGTGGAGCGGGTGCGGCGCGGCATCGACATTACCTACCCGCTGCTCGGCGAGGTGAGCAACCTGTACCCGCAGGAATACGCGCAGGGGCGTGCGATGCTCGCATCGCTCAATGCGCGGCTCGACGTCACGCTGCCGGACGGCGAGGCCACCGCGCTTGCCATGCATCTGGTCAACGCCGGCTTCGCCACCGGCGACCTGTCCTATACGTATACGATGACGGGCGTGATCCAGCAACTGCTTGACATTATCGACCACAGCTACGGCATCACGTTGGACCGCAGTTCCGTGAATGTGGGCAGGTTCATCACCCATCTGCGTTACCTGTTCGTACGCATCCACCAGCACCAGCAACTGACGGATGAGCCGGCACCGGTGATGAAGGTGATTCGTGAGTCCTATCCCGCCGCGCTACGATGCGCGCGAACCATCGCCTCCCTGCTCGAACTGCGCCTCGACACGGATATCAGCGACGACGAAACCGCCTATCTGGCAATGCACGTCGCCCGAGTCACCGGCCACGCATCGTAGTAACGGATTAGCGGATTGGCGAATCAGCGAATCGGCTCGAGTGTACCGGTCATTTCGGCGAAATTCGAGGTGGCATTTGAAGCAGCGGCCTGCGCGGTCTTTTCCAGCGCGGAGGCGTCGGGCACGCGCACGATCAGCGCGCGGTGATCCACCGAGAAACGGATGTGGCGGGTTTCCGGCAGCATGTCACCGTCCACCTGCGCTTTGGCCGGCTTTTCCAATGTGATTTCGGCACTGACGCCCTGAACCTGTTCGATGGTCGAGTTCGTGGACAGCGGGTTCTGTTCGGGCTTGCCGATGATCGTCTGGTGCACCACGTCGCCGAACAGGTTGGCCCAGCCGAGGATGCCGCCGGTGGTGTCGATGATTTCGAAGTCCAGCAGACCATCGTCATAGGATGCCGCCGGCATCAGCGAGAACATGGGAATCTGGCCGCAGTTGCCGGCCATCACCGTGCGGAAATCGAGATTCTTGATGGTGTGGGTCGAGCCGTCGGCGCTGGTGACTGTCAGCGTGCCGCGGAACTTCGGCGCGAACAGGTTCTTCACGCCGCCCACGAAGTAGGCGAGCCAGCTGATGTTCGCCTTGAGCTCGGGGTTGGTGTCGTCGATCATGGCCGCATCGAAGCCGATGCCGGCGATGATGAGGAAGGCGTGGCCGTGGTCGTCCTCCGGGTGGTCGAGCAGGGTGAGACGGCCCATGTCCACCAGGCGGGAGCCGTGGGAGGTGGCCACGGTCAGCGCGGCGTCGATATCGTCCACGGGAACGCCCATATTGCGGGCAAACAGGTTGCCGGTGCCGATGGGGATGATGCCCAGCGCATGGCCGGTGCCGGAGACGGCGCTCGCCACCGTGCGCACCGTGCCGTCGCCGCCGACCGCGATCACCACGTCGGCGCCGTCCTCCAGCGCCTCAAGCGCGCAGACCCTGCCGTCCTTGTCAAGCTGGGTGTCGTAGAAGCGGATGCGATTGAGCCCCTTGGCCTCGCAGAACCTCTGGATATGCAGCCTGCGGGCTTCGGCCTGCGGTTTGGACGGATTCACGATGAAGGCGTACTGCACCTCGTCGTCCCGGCGCTTCTCCAGCGTCTGAGCCAGCTTGCGGCGGCGCTGCGCGCGCAGAGCGATGACGATGACGGCGATGAGCACCACCACAATGGCGATTGCGGCGATGATCAGAAACACGGTGAGGGCAGGCTGAGGCATGGCTCCTATTGTTATCGGTGGGGAGGTCGTTTGCGGCCATGGTGCGCCGTACGTGAACATTTCCTGCACGCAACAGCCCCGTGGGGCGTGATTATGGTTCAATCGCGTCTCATCTGACGAAATTGGCCGGGTGGACCCGTCCGCGGACTTTCCCGGGCTTCCCTGTGATTTCCGCGTGACTCCCGCGCATTCGGCCATTGTCGGTGTCTGCTTACGCGGCTAGTCTGGTGCCCATGCTTGATATTCAATTCATCCGTGAACACACCGATATCGTCAAGGAATCCCAGCGCAAGCGCGGCGAGTCCGTGGAACTCGTCGACGAAGTGCTCTCCTCCGACACCGCACGTCGTGAGGCGCTGAAGGCCTTCGAAGAGGCTCGCGCCCAGCAGAAGGAAATCGGCAAGAAGGTCGCCTCCGCCCCGGCGGACGAGAAGGCCAAGCTCATCGCCGAAACCAAGGAACTGTCCCAGAAGGTCTCCGAATACAAGTCCAAGGCCGATTCCGCAGCCGAGGAATACACCACCGCCATGTGGAAGCTCTCCAACATCGTGGAGCCCGAAGCTCCCGAAGGCGGCGAGGATGACTACGTGGTCGTCAAGAAGGTTGGCCAGATTCGCGACTTCGCGGCCGAAGGCTTCGAGCCCAAGGACCACCTGACCCTCGGCACCGGCGTGGCCGGCATCGACATGCGCCGCGGCGTCAAGGTCGGCGGCTCCCGCTTCTACTTCCTGCGTGGCCAGGTGGCCCGCATGCAGATCGCCATGCTCACCATGGCCGTGGACCAGGCCGAAGAGCACGGCTTCACGCTGGCCATCACCCCGACGCTGGTGCGCCCCGAGGTCATGCGCGGCACCGGCTTCCTGAACTCCCACGCCGACGAGATCTACCGTCTGCGCGAGCCCGATGACCAGTACCTGGTCGGCACTTCCGAAGTGGCGCTCGCCGGCATGCACGAGAACGAGATCCTCGACCTCGGCAACGGCCCGCTGCGCTACTGCGGTTGGTCCTCCTGCTACCGCCGCGAGGCCGGTGCCGCAGGCAAGGATACTTCCGGCATCATCCGCGTCCACCAGTTCGACAAGGTGGAGATGTTCGTTTACGCCAAGCAGGAGGACTCCTACAAGGAGCACGAGCACCTGCTGGCCATGGAGCAGGAGATGCTCGCCAAGGTCGAGGTGCCGTACCGCATCATCGATACCGCCGCCGGCGACCTCGGTTCCTCCGCCGCCCGTAAGTTCGACTGCGAGGCTTGGGTGCCGACCCAGGGCCGCTACCGCGAGCTCACCTCCACCTCGAACTGCACCGAGTACCAGGCTCGCCGCCTGAACATCCGCGAGCGTATGGAAGACGGCGGCACCCGCCCGGTCTCCACCCTGAACGGCACGCTGGCCACCACCCGTTGGCTGGTCGCTATCATGGAGAACCACCAGCAGAAGGACGGCTCCATCGAGATCCCGAAGGCCATGCGCGCCCACACGGGCGGCAAGGAAGTTACCGAGCCCACGCTACAACTGCGAAAGCGCAGGAGGCCGCGGCC
>ENA-UEQK01000378-UEQK01000378.1-human-gut-metagenome-genome-assembly--contig:-NODE-378-length-32599-cov-17.527643_pt1 | contig 32599 bp, 28 predicted proteins | sample MGYA00242939_ERZ507942 | MGnify/ENA primary metagenome ERZ507942 (study PRJEB26167, sample SAMN06115485) | human gut metagenome | host: Homo sapiens | place: China:Chongqing | collected 2015-03-30... | reverse complement strand
GTGCAATGAAAAATACATCGGTGACGCTCTCCTACAAAAAACCTACATTGCGGACCTGTTCACCAGAGAGAAGCGGGTGAACAACGGCGAGCTTCCCAAATACTATGTCCATGACTGCCACCCGGCCATCATTGACCGGGAAAACTTCCAAAAGGTACAGGAGGAGTTGGCCCGCCGGTCCAGCCTGAAGAAAACATCCTCCAAAGCGAAGACGCAGCTTGGGAAATACTGCGGAAAGTATGTGCTCAGCGAGCTGCTGGTCTGCGGGGAGTACGGCAGCCCTTATCGCCGGGTGATCTGGACGCAGAAAGGGGTCAAACGGGTCGTCTGGCGGTGCCAGAACCGGCTGGAGCATGGCAGGAAGATCTGTAAGCAGTCTCCCACTCTGGATGAGGGCGACATCCACGACGCCGTCATCTCCGCCATGAATGAGTTGTTCCGGATGCAGGCAGCCAAGGACGCGGTGAAAGCCGGTATTGCGGCCGTCCTTGCCGGAGAAGAACAGACGATGAGCCTGCCTGCCGTGGAGCTTCAGATCCGGAACCTGCAGGAACGCCAGCTGGAGCTGTTCCAGCTGATCGTCAGTGCCGGCGCTGACTGTACCGACTATGATGAGGAGCTCCAACAGGTCAACATGGCCAAGACAAGGCTCATGGCCCAAAAAGCGGAGCTGGAAAAGGAACAGCGAGGCGCGGCGGCCTTCGAGAGCAGGCTGGCAGAACTTGACATGGCATTGGAGCAGGCCAGCGGTACCCTTACGGATTTTGATGAACTCACCGTCCGTCAGCTGGTCAGCAACATCAAGGTGTTGGACAAGGATAGCCTGCTCATCTGCTTCAAGGACGGCACAGAAATTACTCAGGCCATGCAAAGGAGGCAGACCGCATGATCTATATTACCGGTGACACCCACGGCGGCTTCCAGCGGTTCGGAAGCAAATACTTCCCCCAGCAAACGCAGATGGGCCGAAATGACTACATGATCATCTGTGGTGATTTTGGAGGGTTGTGGGACGGCGGCCAGAAAGACCAGCATTGGCTGGACTGGCTGGCTGAGAAACCCTTCACCACCTTGTTTGTGGATGGAAACCATGAAAACTTTGATCTGATGAACGCCCTGCCGGAAAAAGAATGGCACGGCGGCAGAGTACATGAGGTGAGGGAAAATATCCTCCACCTGATGAGGGGCCAGATATTCGCCTTCAGCGGTCTCACATGGTTCACGATGGGAGGAGCCTCCTCCCACGACATTCAGGATGGCGTCCTTGATCCGGAGGACCACGACTTCGAACAAAAGTATTGGCTGCTGCGCCGAATGCGGGGAATGTTCCGGGTCAAAGGACGCTCCTGGTGGGCGGAAGAAATGCCAAATGCCCGTGAATATGCAGAGGCACTGAGAAATCTGGAGCAGGTAAACTGGAAGGTAGACTGCATCCTGTCCCACTGCGGTCCCAGCAGTTCCGTGCGGAAAATCGCCCCCTCCTATGGAAGTGACCAGCTCACCGATTTTCTGGAAACGGTCAATCAGCGGTGCCAGTTTACATACTGGTTCTTCGGGCATTACCACGACAACCGGATCATCGATGACAGATATATTCTCCAGTGGGAGCAGATTTCCGGATTAGAAATTTGATCAAACGAGAAGATCATAACAGTGCCGCACAGAACAATTTCTGTGCGGCACTGCTTACAACAATATAACCCCTTATAACCCCTTGAATGTATAAAGAAAACAGGGTATAATAAATTTAACAGAATGGAGGTGCGGTATGAAAGAAAAGATTCAGGAACTGGAGCGGCAGATCGCCGCCCTTCCCATCGGCTATATTTCCAAGAAGACGATCAACGGAAAGACGCGCTACTATCATCAGTGGACAGAAAATGGGAAGAAGCACAGCCAATATCTGCGGGATGGCGAACTGGAGCCGCTGCAGGAGCAAATAGAGCGGCGCAAAGGATTGCAGGCACAGCTGAAAGAACTGCAAGCCAAGATGCCCAAAGTGCGCCAGCCAAAGCTGAACTTTGAAACCAGTGTAATTATTGGCAAAGGATTGGCCGCCTTGTCGCAGGGCGTAAAGGGCTGGGATCTCCGTGACTGCTTCGGGCAATTGGAGGATTATCTCTACAGCAATGAAAGCGACAGGGTCTGCCTGGTTTTTGGCCTGCGCAGAACCGGAAAGACTACCATGCTCCGGCAGGCCATCGCCCGAATGAGCAGAGAGGATCTCAGCCGCACGGTCTATATCAAAGCCCGCCGAAGCGATACCATGGACATGATGAACCGGGATCTGAAAAAACTGTTCGATGCGGGCTTCCGCTATGTATTCATTGATGAGGTCACCCTGATGCGGGATTTCATCGATTCTGCGGCTCTCTTCTCCGATGTGTTTGCGGCGATGGGAATGAAGATCATCCTCTCCGGTACGGACTCCCTCGGTTTTTGGCTGGCGATGGATCAGGAACTCTATGACCGGGCAAAGCCCATCCACACCACCTTCATCCCATACCGAGAATACAGTCGCCTGCTGGGGATCGACAGCATTGATGAATATATCCGCTATGGCGGGACGCTGCGGGCCGGTGAGCTTGCCTTTGACGATGAAGATGTCAACGCCCAGGACGCCTCCTTCCGGGACGATGAGTCCACACGGCGATACATCGATACAGCGATCTGCAAAAACATTCAGCATTCCTTGGCCTGCTATGAGGCAGGCGGGCATTTCCGCCACCTGTACTCTCTGTATGAGGCCGGTGAGCTGACCAGCGCCATCAACCGGATCATCGAGGACATGAACCACCGGTTCCTGCTCTCGGTTCTAACCGATGATTTCCAATCTCACGATCTACGGCTGACCGCCTCGAATCTTCGGAAAGAGCGTGACCCCGAAAAGCGTACCGAGATACTGGACAACATTGACACAGAAGCGGTCACCCAGCGCCTGATGGAGCTGCTGGATATCCGCAACAAAGAGGAACAGTCTATCGGTATCACAGATACCCATATCCGGGAGATCAAAGAGTATCTCTCCGCATTGGAATTGATCGTAAACTGTCCGATTGAAACCGCTGACCCAGGAGCAAAATCTGTGGAACACATCCTGTTTACCCAGCCGGGGATGCGATACTGCCAGGCACAGGCCCTTGTCCACTCGCTGATGAAGGACGAGACCTTTTCAGCTCTCAGCGAATTGGAGAAGACCCAGACTGCGGGCAGGATCCTCGAAGAAGTACGGGGCCGGATGCTCGAGGATATCGTCCTGCTGGAAACCATGAAGTCGGCTGACAGAGAACACCGGGTGTTTAAGCTGCAGTTTGCAGTCGGCGAGTTTGACATGGTGATCTATGACGAGAAGGAAAACTGCTGCGAGATTTTCGAGATCAAGCACAGTGGCAAACAGGTCCCGGCACAATACCGGCATCTGCTCGACCAGGAAAAGTGCGATAAGACCGAACAACGGTTTGGCCCGATCCGGGGGCGATATATCCTGTACCGCGGCGAGGATGCCGCATTGGGAAATGGGGTCCAGTACCGGAATGTGGAACGCTATCTGAACGATCTACCTGAGCTGAATATTGCCCCAGCACAGGAAGCTGGCATTGAGCAGACCGGCCCTGTTTTATAAGCTGCGGCACCTTCTGCACCAAAAACAAAAATATCGATTTTAACCGTCCTTTGCAGAGAAAAGCAGAACATCCGATCGGATGTTCTGCTTTTCTCTGGATTTTGCGCCTTTTCGAAAAAATCTCCGGAAAAATCCAAGCCGGGAAGGAGATGGCCTTGCATTTTTGGGAAAGGCATAGTAAAATACTACCAAATAGAGGCAGAGTAGAAGCACGCGTGTCGGCCAACAGGCCACAGTGCCGGAGGAACGGGGAGTTGTCCGCCGGACGAAAGGAGATTTCCGCAGTGTGTGCTTCGCATCCCGCTGCCGCATACCGGAACCGGCGGGCGGTGCTTGCCCGGCCTCCTCTGTGCGGCGTAACTGCCCACAGAAGGAGGAATTTTTTATGTATCCCCACCCCTTTTCCGTCGGCTATTGGCGCACAGCCGCCAATGAGCTGAAAGACGTCCGGAAGTTGACCTTTGCGGCGCTGTGCATCGCTTTGTGCATGGCGCTGGCCGCCATTCCGTCGGTGCCCCTGTGGGGCGGTGCCAAAATCACCTGGGGCTTCCTGGCCCGGGCGGTGTGCGCATGGGTCTGCGGACCTGTACTGGGCGTTGTGTTTGCCGTGGTGGAGGATCTGCTGAGCTTTTTCATCACCGGTGGCGGCGGCTACCCTTTCTTTCCCGGCTATACCCTGACCACCATGCTGGGTGTTTTTGTATACTCTTTGTTTTTCTACAAGTCGAAAATTACGTTTGGTAGAGTCTTTTGGGCGAAATTGCTGACCAATATCCAGAATGTGACCTTGGGCGCCCTCTGGATGGCTATTCTCAGCGGCAAGGCGTGGTACGTCACCGCCAGCGGCAGCGCCATTAAAAACCTGATCTGTCTGCCCTTTCAGGCAATTCTGCTCTATACCCTGTTCACCACCCTTCGTCCGTTTTTGGTGAAAATGCGGTTGATTGAGTGACAGGGAAAACCTCTTTTCGGTGATACGTGCGCCCCGGCTTCGGCCGGGGCGCTTTTTTGCGGAAAAATCAGCGGAAAAAACAGAAGTTTACGGTTTGCTTTCCCTTTGTTCACAAATTGTTTACCTGCCCCCATTGACTTTAGATAGCAGGGGTGGTAAACTGCGTTTAGCACTCATGGGGAAAGAGTGCTAAACATGATTTGAGGTGCTTTTTGTGGACTTGACTGACCGGAAAAAGCAAATATTGAAAGTGGTGGTTGAGGATTACATCCGCACCGCCGAGCCGGTAGGCTCCAAAGCCATTGCCGCGGAAATGGGCGGCAGCGTTTCTTCTGCCACCATCCGCAATGAGCTTTCCGACCTGGTGGAGCTTGGTTATCTGGAACAGCCCCACACTTCGGCGGGCCGGGTTCCGTCCCCCAAGGGCTACCGGCTGTACGTCAACGAGCTGATGGAGCGCCAGCGGCTCTCCTTAGCGGAGACCGAAAAGATCAACCAGTCCCTCCAGATGAAAATGGAGGAGTTGGACCGGGTGATCTCTCAGGCGGGCCGGGCCGTCAGCAGCTTTGTGAATTACCCCACTTATGTGGCGACTGCCGGAAAGGGCAGCATCACCGCCAGCCGCTTTGACCTGCTGCCGGTGGATGAGAAAAGCTGTATCGTGGTCATGATGATGGGCGACAACCGGGTGAAATCCCAACTGCTGCGGATGCAGCTGAAGGTGGACCGGGACCAGATGGCCGCTTTGGTGGAGCTTTTGAACCGGCATTTCACAGGGATCTCCATCAAGGAGATGAACCAGAAGCTGATGGCCATTTCGCAGGGCATTACCCCGCAACTGTTTCTGCTGCTGAGCCAGACAGTGAATTACGCTGTGGACGTTCTGGAGGAATCCAACCATCGGGAGTTCATCATGGCAGGCACCAATCAGCTTTTGAAGCTGCCGGAGTTCCGGGACGCCGACAAAGCCCATGAATTGATGAGCTTTCTGGCGGACGATAAGGAAAAGCTGCCGGTGCCGGACGAGGGGCCTATTAAAATTTTGATTGGCCCGGAAAATGTGAACGATGCCTTAAAGGACACCAGCGTGGTGGTGGCCAGTTACGATATTGGCGATGATATGCGGGGGTTGATCGGCGTGGTCGGTCCTACCCGGATGGATTACGCCACCGTGGCCGCCCGGCTGACGGGCTTTGCCGATGGGCTGACCAGACTGTTCGGCAAACAGGAAAAACAAGAACTACCCCCGAAGGAGGATACAGATACATGAGCGAAGAAACCAAAGAGCCTTTAGAGGAGACTCCCGTGACCGCGGAAACGGCGGAGACGGAGCAGGAAAAGACTCCGGAGAATCAGGAGCCGGAAAAGAAGGCCAAGAAGAAAGAAAAGAAGGAAAAGGGCATCACCTTTACCCGGGAGCAGGTGGAGAAGATGGAGCTGGCTGCCAAGCAGCTGGAATCCGTGAAGGATCAATTCACCCGCCTCACTGCCGAGTATGACAACTACCGCAAGCGCACCACCAAGGAAAAGGATGGCATCTATCAGGATGCCAAGGGCGACACCATCAAGACCTTCCTGGCGGTGTATGACAATCTGGAACGGGCCGCAGCCGCCGAGGGCGGCGAGGACGATCCCCACAAAAAGGGATTGGAGATGATCTTCCACCAGTTCAAGGAGCTGCTTGCCAAGGAGGGGGTCAAGGAGATCGAGGCCAAGGGCAAGGAATTTGACCCGGAGCTGATGGACGCCGTTATGCACATTGAGGACGAGAGCCTTGGAGAAAACATAGTGGCTCAGGTGTTCCAGGCGGGCTTTGAGTTGAACGGCAAGGTCCTACGCCACGCCATCGTACAGGTGGCCAACTAAAAGGAGATTTCTATGGATAAGAAGCTGTACCGTGATCCCCAGAACGGGATGATCGCCGGTGTGTGCGCCGGTGTTGCCGAGTATTTCGGCTGGGACCCCACCTGGGTCCGGCTTGGCTGGGCGCTGTTCACATTGCTGGGCGGCAGCGGACTGATTCTGTATCTGATCGCGGCGATCATCATGCCGCGGATGGACCGTATGTGATCCGAGCGCCGGTGAAAACCGGGGTATGCAAATAGTTATCAATAAAAATTCAGATAAATTTGGAGGAATTCATTATGTCTAAGGTTATCGGTATCGACTTAGGTACAACAAATAGCTGCGTGGCTGTCATGGAGGGCGGCGAAGCCGTTGTCATCCCCAACGCCGAGGGCAACCGCACCACCCCGTCTGTGGTGGCATTCAGCAAGACCGGCGAGCGTATGGTGGGCCAGGTGGCAAAGCGTCAGGCCATCACCAACCCCGACCGCACCATTTCTTCCATCAAGCGTGAAATGGGCAGCGATTACAAGGTGAATGTGGACGGCAAGGCCTACACCCCTCAGGAGATCAGCGCCATGATCCTGCAGAAGCTCAAGAGCGACGCTGAGGCCTATCTGGGCCAGACCGTTTCCGAGGCTGTCATCACCGTTCCCGCTTACTTCACCGACGCCCAGCGTCAGGCCACCAAGGACGCCGGCAAGATCGCCGGTCTGGACGTGAAGCGTATCATCAACGAGCCTACCGCAGCCGCTCTTGCCTACGGCGTGGATAAGGAGCAGTCCCAGAAGATCATGGTCTATGACCTGGGCGGCGGTACCTTCGACGTGTCCATTCTGGACATTGATGACGGCGTTATCGAGGTTCTGGCCACCGCAGGCAACAACCGTCTGGGCGGCGATGACTTCGATGAGTGCATTATGAAGTGGATGGTCAGCGAGTTCAAGCGTACCGACAATGTGGACCTCTCCGGCGACAAGGTTGCCATGCAGCGTCTGAAGGAGGCCGCTGAGAAGGCCAAGATCGAGCTGTCTGGCGTGACCACCTCCAACATCAACCTGCCCTATATCACCGCGGACGCAACCGGCCCCAAGCATCTGGATCTGACCCTGACCCGGGCCAAGTTCAACGAGCTGACCGCTCATCTGGTGGAGGCTACCGCCGGCCCCGTCCGTCAGGCTCTGGGCGACGCCGGACTCACCGGCAATGACATCCACAAGGTCCTGATGGTGGGCGGTTCCAGCCGTATCCCTGCCGTGCAGGACATGGTCAAGAAGCTCACCGGCAAGGAAGGCTTCAAGGGCATCAACCCCGACGAGTGCGTGGCTATGGGCGCAGCCCTGCAGGGCGGCGTGCTCACCGGCGACGTGAAGGGCCTGCTGCTGCTGGACGTCACCCCCCTGTCCTTGGGCATTGAGACCATGGGCGGCGTGTGCACCAAGCTGATCGACCGCAACACCACCATCCCTGTGAAGAAGAGCCAGATCTTCTCCACTGCTGCGGATAACCAGACCTCTGTGGAGGTCAACGTCCTTCAGGGCGAGCGTGAAATGGCTGCCGCCAACAAGTCTCTGGGCCGCTTCCATCTGGATGGAATCGCCCCGGCCCGCCGCGGTGTGCCTCAGATCGAGGTCACCTTCGACATCGACGCCAACGGCATCGTGAACGTCTCCGCCAAGGATCTGGGCACCGGCACCGAGCAGCACATCACCATCACCTCCTCCTCCAACATGAGCAAGGACGATATTGAAAAGGCCGTCAAGGAGGCCGAGCAGTATGCCGCCCAGGACAAGAAGATGAAGGAGGACGTGGAGGTCCGCAACCAGGCCGACCAGATGGTCTATCAGAGCGAAAAGACCCTGAATGAGATGGGCGACAAGATCCCCGCCGAGGATAAGAGCAAGGTCCAGGCCGGCATCGACAAGCTGAAGGAGGCCCTGAAGGGCACCGACACCGCCGCCATCAAGGCCGCTACCGACGCCCTGACCCAGGACTTCTACGCCGTCAGCGAGAAGCTCTATCAGCAGGCCAACCCCCAGGGTGCCCAGGGCGGCGCTCAGGCCGGTCCCGACATGGGCGGCCAGCAGGGCGGCAATGCACAGGGCGGTCAGTATTACGACGCCGACTACAAGGTCGTGGATGATGACGACCAGAACAAGAAGTAAAAAACCTATACGGATCGGAACCGATGGGACGGGGATCATTCCCCGCCCCATTGGGGCCGTTTTGGAGCAAACTTAGAGATGAGGAATCCGGAACGGGGAAGCCGGTTCCTGATTCCTGATCCTTAAGTGATTCCTGAGAGGAGCAGCAAGTATGGCAGCAGAAAAACGTGATTATTACGAGGTCCTGGGCGTTGTCAAGAGCGCATCCGAGGACGAGATCAAGCGCGCATATAAGAAGATGGCCCGGAAGTATCATCCGGACCTGAATCCTGACAATAAAGAGGCAGAGGAGAAGTTCAAGGAGGTCAACGAGGCATATGAGGTTCTCTCTGACTCTGATAAAAAAGCCCGTTATGACCAGTTCGGCTTTGCGGGTGTGGACCCTAACTACGGAGCGGGGGCCGGCGGCGGTGCTTACGGTGCCGGCGGCTTCGACTTTGGCGATCTGGGGGATATTTTCGGCAGCTTCTTCGGCGGCGGCTTCGGCTCCGCCCAGCGCCGGAACCCCAATGCGCCCCAGCGGGGCGAGAGCATCCGCCTGAGTGTGACCATCAGCTTTGAGGAGGCGGCCTTCGGCTGCGAGAAAGAGGTCAGCGTGGACCGCTATGAGACCTGCGCGGTCTGTCACGGCTCCGGCTGTGCCGACGGCACCTCGCCCGAGGTCTGCCCGGACTGCCACGGCTCCGGTCAGGTGCAGGTGCGGCGGCAGACGCCCATGGGTGTGTTCGCCACCACCTCTCCCTGCGGCCGCTGCGGCGGCAAGGGCCGCATCATCAAGACCCCCTGTACCGCTTGCCGGGGCAGCGGCTTAGAGCGCAAGCGCCGCACCATTCAGGCCAAGATCCCCGCAGGTATCGACAATGGCCAGACCATCTCCATCCGGGGGCAGGGCCACGCCGGAAAGAACGGCGGCCCGTCCGGTGATCTGCTCATCACCATTACGGTCCGGCCCCACGAGCTGTTCCGCCGGGAGGGTACCTCCGTCCTCTGTGAGGCGCCCATTACCTTCGCACAGGCAGTTCTGGGCGCGGAGCTGGAGATCCCCACCATTGACGGCAAGGTGAAGTACGACCTGCCGGAGGGCACTCAGTCCGGCACCACCTTCCGGCTGAAGGGGAAGGGTATTCCCGAACTCAACGGCCGGGGCCGGGGCGACCAGTATGTGACCGTCTACATCGAAACCCCCCGGAACCTGAACCGGGAACAGAAGGAAGCTTTGAAGAAGTTCGCGGAATCCGTAGGCGATAACAACTACGAGGAACGGAAGAAGTTCTTCAAGAAGTTTAAGAAGTGAGGCAAGGTATGTATCTGGCAGATTACCATACCCATACGCAGTTTTCTCCCGACGCCCATGATCCCATGACGGTGATGGCCCAGGCCGCGCTGGATGCCGGGATGGACGAGATCTGCTTTACGGATCATGTGGAGCCCCTGACCTGGGGGTCCAATGAGCTGCGCCCGCCCTATGACTGGTCGGCGCTGACGGAGGATTTCGCCAACGTTCAGGCCGCGCTGGGGGACCGCATCCATCTGCGGCTGGGCATGGAGATGGGCGACGCGCAGAAGGCCCCGGCCCACATGAAAAAGCTGTTGGAGGACGCGCCGCAGTTTGATTTCATCATCGGCTCGGTGCACCTGCTGTCGGAGCGCTTCGGAAGCGAGGACCTGTATCTCTACACGCCCAAGGATCAGGCGGAGGCTCAGACCGCATTGGGAGATTATCTGGAAGAGGTTTTAGCGCTGGCAAAGCTGGGCGGCTTTACGGTTCTGGGCCATTTGACTCTGCCCCTGCGGTATTTCAATGAGATGCGGGGGCTTCATACCAGCTTTGATCCCTATGAGGCTGAGATCCGGGAAATTTTGAAAACTCTGATCGAAAACGGGCGAGGCATCGAGCTGAACGTCAACCGGGGCAATACGCCCTTGCCGGACGCCAAGTGGCTGCGGATCTACCGGGAACTGGGCGGTGAGTTCATCACCCTGGGCACCGACGCCCACAGCCCGGAGCATGTGGGCCGCTTCATCCGGGAGCGGCAGGCTTTGCTGAAAGAGTGCGGCTTTACCCGGTTCTGCACCTTTGAAAAGCAAATGCCTGTCTGGCACGCATTGTAATAAAGAATTGATTTTTGCCGGAGGGCGGTGTATACTGACCCTGCATCATCCGAAAAAACGATTATTTGGAGGAAATGACTATGAAAATCGCATTGGGCTGTGACCACGGCGGCTACGAGCTGAAGCAGTTTATCATGAAGATCCTGGAAAAGCTGGGCTATGAGTACGAGGATTTTGGCTGCTACTCTCTGGAGAGCTGCGACTATCCCGACTTCGGCGCTGCCGCTGCCCGTGCTGTGGCTGAGGGCAAGTGCGACCGCGGTATTGTGATCTGCACCACCGGTATCGGCATTTCCATTGCTGCCAACAAGATCAAGGGTATCCGCTGCGCCCACTGTGCCGACTGCCTGGAGGCAGAGATGACCCGCCGCCACAATGACGCCAACATGATGGCCATCGGCGCGGGCTTTACCGGCAAGAATATGGCAGAGCGCATGGTGGAGGTGTTCCTGACCACCGAGTTTGAGGGCGGCCGCCATGAGCGCCGGGTCAACAAGATGATGGCCCTGGAACAGGAATAACAGACCGAAAAGCAGAAACGGGGTGAGGCGGCATGGCATCAGGCACCAGAGGATACAGCAGCTATCGCGGGAGAGGCCGGAAGGGAAAAATTTTCCTGGCCATCCTGCTGATCCTCATTATTCTGGGTTCTGTGGGCTTTATTATGGCCCGGGAGCACATGCGCTATGACGCCGACGGTAATCTCCACTTTGACCTGCCTTGGGGCAAAGGGACTTCCGGCCCTGTCGAAGCCCCCGGAGACCCGGATGTGGTGATCCGGGAACCGGAGCAGACCGATGTCAAAACACCGGTCCGGGGGACGCTACTGGCGGCAAAGCCGCTGACAATGGAAGATCAGGAGACCGCTGAGACGCCGCTTTCCGAAGCCGCCGTAACGGCGGTGACGCTGAAGGACAGCGCCGGCCGGGTGTATTTTGACAGCAGCGCTGCCGTGACCGGCGCAGTCAGCGTGAAACCGGACACCGGGGAGGCGCTGAATGACCTGACGGCCCGGACAGACGTGACCGCTGCGGCCCGGATCGCCTGCTTCCACGATCCCAAGGCCGCCAACGCCGACGTGGAGGGCATGGGCCTGAAAAACACCGGCGGTTATATCTTCTATGACGGCAACAACAGCCAATGGCTGGACCCCGGCCATGAAAAGGCCCGGACGTATCTGCTGAATATCATCCGGGAAGCTGCGGAGCAGGGGTTCCGAGAGATCATTCTGACGGATGTCAGCTATCCCACCGCAGGCAAGCTGAACAAGATCGACTTTTCCAACGCCATGACCGCCGGGAACACGGCAGAGGCGGGACGGCAGGCACAGATCGAGGGCTTCCTTCGGGAGGTGCGGGATGCACTGCCGAAGAATGTGATCCTTTCACTGGAGCTGCCTGCGGAGACCGTTCTCGCCGGGACGAACAGTGACGCCGGACAGGAACTCAGCGTTTTGGCGCCGCTGGTGGACCGCATCTATGCGGAGACCACCGAGGCGGAGGCCTCTGCATTGGAGACTGCTGTCAAGGCGGCGTCCGCTGCCTGTGGCTTTGTGCCGGAACTGACGGAGCAGCCTGCCGAAGGTACGGAAAACTGGTTGCTGATCCAAAAGTAAATGAGAAAATGAAAAGGAACCCGCATTGTTTTCACAATGCGGGTTCCTTTTGCTTACAGCTCGCCGAGAAATTCCCCGTCCCGGTGGATTTTTACGGTGATGGGGGCAAACTGAGGGTACGCGGACAAAAATTCGTCGGTAAAGGCGAAGTCCTCCCACTGATGCATGGGCAGAAACCGGCGGACCTCCATCAGATTCAAAAAATAGTTAGGCCCCAGATAGCCGCCCGTTTTCAGCCGGGAGTCTAACGGCAGCATGGCCAAATCGACACGGCGGCTCCGGAGAGGTTCTGTGTACCGCTTGAAATTGGCCTCCATATTGCGGTTCCAAGCCAAGTCCTCTTCCGCCCAGTGCCACCAGTTCAGGTCTCCGGCGTGGAAGATGGATTGTCCCTCGACCGTTACCATCCACGCCACGCCCTCGTCGGTGGAGGGGAAGGTCTCCACGGTGACGCCGGGGAGAGGGGCAAAGGTGTCATGCTTGCCGCAGCGGCGGCATTTGGCGGCGGTCTCCGGGGAAAGCTGCCACTTTGTCAAATTGTGGGGCGTCAGGCGAAAGTCACTGCCTAACAGAAATTGAATGTCCGCCTTGCGGTCCGCCAGTGCGAACACCGCCGGATTGAAGTGGTCCTCGTGGCGGTGGCTGACGAACACCAGCAGCGGCTTGTCCGACAGGGGCGGGAGAACGCCCTTCCACCAGTCGAACAGCAGGCAGACCTGATCCAGTTCGATGAAAAAACCGTCGTGGGCCAAAAATGTGACACGCATGTAAATTTTCTCCTTGATTCGCAAAAAGGGGGTGGGAAGCCGTCTCACCTTGTGGTAAGATTATAACATGAAACAAACAGATTCGACAACTGAAAATCTATTGCGGACGCTTCCGGAGCCGCTGTTGGGCTGGTACCGGGAAAACGCCCGGGACCTGCCCTGGCGGCACACGGAGGACCCTTACCGTATCTGGGTGTCGGAGATCATGCTCCAGCAGACCCGCGTGGCGGCGGTCTTAGGCTATTATGCCCGTTTTTTGGCGGTGTTCCCCACAGTGGAGGCGCTGGCGGAGGCAGACGAGGAGCGGCTCATGAAGCTGTGGGAAGGCCTTGGTTATTACAGCCGTGCCAGAAATCTGCAAAAGGCGGCACAGGAGATCACGGCGCTGGGCGGCTTTCCGGACACCTATGACGGCCTGCTGGCCCTGCCGGGGATCGGAGACTATACCGCCTCCGCCATTGCCGCCGCAGCCTTCGGACGGCGGGAACCGGCGGTGGACGGCAATGTGCTCCGGGTCATGACCCGGCTGACGGACTGCCACGATGACATTTCTGATCCGAAAACCAAGCGGGCTGTCCGGGCGGCGCTGGCGGAGGTCATGCCGGAGGAACCGGCGGACATCCGCATTTTCAATCAGGCCATGATGGAGCTGGGGGCCACAGTCTGTGGGCCCAATACCGCTCCCCGGTGCGATGACTGCCCCGTAAGCGGCCTGTGTCTGGGCCGACAGCGGGAGACGGCAGAGACCCTGCCGGCGAAAAAGGCGAAAAAGGAGCGGCGGGTGGAGGAAAAAACCGTGCTCCTGCTGAAACGAGACGGAAAGATCGCCCTGCGGAAGCGGCCTAAAACCGGCCTGCTGGCAGGACTTTGGGAGTTTCCCAATGTAGAGGGCGCTCTGGATGAAACAGCCGCCGGCGCGGCGGTGGAGGCCATGGGCCTGTCGGTGATTGACTGGCAGAGCCGCCTGACGGCCAAGCACATCTTCACCCATGTGGAGTGGCGCATGACCGGCTACGCGCTGACCGTCCGGGGCGACGGCCCTGCGGAACTGGAATGGGTGGATGCGGCAGGCCTTGCGGCGCGCTCTGTGCCGTCGGCGTTTGCCCGGTATTATGAAGAAGCAAAACGTGAATTGGAGATGAAGTAAAATGGGATTCTTGCTGGGACTGCCTTTGAAGCTGCTGGCGCTGGTCTTTGGCCTGCTCCGGGTGTTGATCCCTGTCTTGCTGCTGATTTTGGTTGTTCGTTGGCTGTGGCGGAAATACGGCGGCCACAAGCGCTCGGAATCAGCAAAAAAAGACGAACCCCACTTCAAAGGACCGGTGTATACCGTGGATTACAAGGAAGTCAAGGACGATGACAGGCACAAGGAATGATCCTGCTTGCCGCCCTGATGTTATAAGGAGAAATCATGCTGAAGGTTTTTAATGTCATCGGCGTTATTGTGCTGCTTTTGCTGCTGCGGAAGCTGATCTGGTGTCTGCGGTGGCTGTGGTGCTGGAAACATGACCGGGAGACCCCGCCGCCCATCGGCTGGCTGCCCAGCCGGGACGGTGGCCGGTTTGACGCCCATGTGCAAAAGCGTGACGGGGAGGGCTGGCAATGGCTTTCTGGAAAAAGAGCGAGGACCCCTGGGACATTGACCCCAATCAACGCCGCACCGCTCCGGAGCCGGAGGAAATAGAACCGGGGCTGCTGGATTCCCTCCGGGAGGACTGGGATGCCATGCAGGCGGCCCGGCAGGAGAAACGGGAAAAGCTGCGACTGCCGCCGGAGAAGTGCCCCTGGTGCGGCAAGGACATGGAGCAGGGTTTCCTTATGAGCGGCAGGGGTGTTTTCTGGTACCGGGGCATCCCCACCGGAAAGACGCGGTGGCTCAGTCCCGGAGGTGGAAATATCATGCGGGTGGACACAGAAGGCTTTTTGACTACCTACCACACGGCCTGGTACTGCCCGGACTGTAAAAAGATGACCATTGACGCAGCTGACCTGCAAACGGAGGCGGAGAGAAACCAGGTGGCATTCCCCGTGGGAGCGGAGGAGACAGCATCGCAGAGCGATGAAGCAAAAGAGGGAGAATAAATAAGATGGCACAGCTTTATTTCAAATACGGGGCCATGGGCTCCAGCAAAACGGCCAACGCTTTGATGGCCCGGTTCAACTATGAGGAGCGGGGCCAAAAGACCCTGCTGGTGAAGCCCCGGATGGACCAGCGGGACGGAGACCACATGGTCCACTCCCGCATCGGTCTGGAATACCCCTGCGTCTACTTCGACGAAATGCGGACGCTGTCCGAGGATGCGTTGAAAGAAAACGCCTGTATCATTGTGGACGAGGCCCAATTCCTCTCCAAGGAGGAAGTGGACTATCTGGTGCATGTGGTGGACGATCTGGGGGTCCCCGTGATCTGCTACGGACTGCGGGCGGACTTCAAGGGAGAGCTGTTCCCTGGCAGCTACGAGCTGCTGGTGATGGCCGACAAGCTGGAGGAGGTCAAGACCATCTGCTGGTGCGGCAAAAAGGCTATGTTCAACGCCCGGTTCGACGAAAACGGCAAGGTTTTGAAGGAGGGCGCTCAGGTGGTCTTGGGGGCCAATGACAAATACATCGGCCTGTGCCGCCGCCACTGGCGGGCCGGGGATCTGGGCCCGGACTTCAACGGAAAGGGTACGGGAGACTGATGATCTGTAATCTCTGTCCCCGTCGCTGCGGTGTGGAGCGAACGCAGGACAAGGCGGCGGGCGTGTGCGCCATGCCCGCTTGGCCGGTGGCGGCACGGGCCATGCTGCACCAGTGGGAGGAACCCTGTCTGGTGGGGGAGCACGGCGCGGGCGCCGTGTTTTTCTCCGGGTGCAATCTCCGGTGCAAATTTTGTCAGAACGGCGTGATCTCTCAGGAAGGCTACGGCAAGCCCATCACCCCCCGGCGGCTCCGGGAGATTTTTGAGGAACTGGTGGAGCAGGGCGCGGCCTGCTTGGATTTAGTGACGCCCACCCATTTCACGGACGCGGTGCTGGAGGCCTTGGGCGAGGAGCGCTGGCCGGTGCCGGTGGTTTGGAACTGCGGCGGGTATGAATCCGTGGAGACCCTGAAACGCTTGGAGAACCGGGTACAGGTGTACCTGCCGGACCTGAAATATGCCCTGACGGAGCCGGCCAAAGCGTATTCCGGTGCGGCGGATTACCCAGAGACGGCGAAAGCGGCCATTTTAGAGATGTTCCGCCAGACCGGGCCGTACAGAATGGAAAACGGCCAGCTGAGAAGCGGCGTTCTCATCCGGCATCTGGTGCTGCCGGGAGAACTGGAAAACACGAAGGCCGTCATCGACTGGGTGGCGGAGACCTTCCGCCCCGGCGAAGTGCTGTTTTCTCTCATGAGCCAGTACACGCCCCAGCCGGGGGCCGAGGGCAAGCTGGCCCGGAGGGTGACAAAGGCGGAGTACCGGGCGGCGGAACGGTACATGGCGGACTGCGGCATCGCCGACGGCTTCACTCAGGAGCGGACCTCCGCCAAGGAGGAATATACCCCGGATTTCCATTTACAGGGGATTTGAGAAGATAGGACGGACGGGCCAAAATTTAGGGGGCCATAATATGAAGGTAAAAAAACTGATCATTGTCCTTGCGCCACTAGGGATTCTGTTCGTTGTAATATGTGCGGTAGTATCTTTGACAAGACCATATTTTCCACCAAGACCAAAGAATACAACTCTGGAATTTTGGATATGTGACGATGTGTCATCCGTTGACTGGAACGGACATGATGAAATAACCGGCTGGATGGGTGCGCGGGAGTTTTTGGGAAAAGATTACCACATGAGCACGCAGGGGGGGAAACCCAATGTGCGGGTGTCCTATCTTCTGACCGCTTGGCCGGACTATGCCGATGATGGACAATATGTTACAACAATAGAAATAACCGACCCGGCTGTATTTGTATATGGACTAACAGTAGAATCGGAGCCTACAGAATTTGAGCGGGTGATGATGTCTATGGGATATAAAGTCGAATTGGCAGATAATAGCATTCAAAGAGCCGTTAGGGATGGGTTTACCTTTTCCATTTGTCGTGGCGATACTCCGAAGCTTGTTATTTCCGCAGAGGTAAGTAACCGCGAAGAGATTTGCTTTTGACTGAAAACGTCCAGCTTGCTGGATTCCACATAAAGAGCGCCCCTGTATGACGCAGCCATACAGGGGCGCTTTCCTATACGTTTCAGATGCCCAGCAGGAAGGAGGCGAAGCGGAAGTAGATCAGCAGGGAGAGGGCATCCACGATGGTGGTGATGAAGGGAGAGGCCATCACCGCCGGGTCAAAGCCGATCTTTTTAGCCAGCAGCGGCAGCATACAGCCCACAATCTTGGCAGCGAACACAGTGCACACCAGCGTCAGGCAGATGACGGCGGCCACGGTGACGGTGATGGGATTGTGGAATACCATCCGGTCCAGCAGCATCAGCTTGGCGAAGTTGGCGCCGGCCAGAACGGTGCCGCACAGCAGCGCCACCCGGCACTCCTTCCAGACCACCTGGATCAGGTCGGAAAATTCGATCTCGCCCAGAGACAGGCCGCGGATCACTGTGACGCTGGCCTGAGAGCCGCAGTTGCCGCCGGTGTCCATCAGCATGGGGATATAGGCGGTGAGGATGGTGAAGGCGCTGAGGGCGTCCTCAAAGCTGGAGATGATCTGGCCGGTAAATGTGGCGGAGACCATCAGCAGCAGCAGCCACGGAATACGGGATTTGAAGGTGTCAAAGGCACTGGTGCGGAGGTAGGGCTTGTCCGTCGGCAGCATAGCCGCCATCTTTTCCATATCCTCCGTGGTCTCTTCCTGCAAAACGTCGATGGCGTCATCGACGGTGACGATACCCACCAGGCGGTTTTCCGTGTCCACCACGGGGAGAGCCAGAAAGTCATACTTGCCTAAGGCACGGGCGGTCTCCTCCTGGTCATCCAGAGTCTGGACGCAGATGTAGTTCCGCTCCATGATGTCCCCGATGATGTCATCCTCCTCCGCCAGCAGCAGAGTACGGATGGAGAGGACGCCGATGAGGTGCCGCCAGTCATCAATGACGTAGCAGACGTTGATGGTCTCCTTGTCCGGTCCGGTCCGGCGGATGCGCTTCAGGGCGTCCTCCACCGTCATGGTCTCCTTCAGATCCACAAACTCCGTGGTCATAATGGAGCCGGTGGAGTCCTCCGGATATTTCAGAATTTCGTTGATGCTTTTGCGCATATCCGGGTCGGAGTGCTTCAAGATCCGCTTGACCACGTTGGCGGGCATTTCCTCCACGATGTCAACGGTATCGTCCAGATACAGCTCGTCCAGCACTTCCTTCAGCTCCGTGTTGGAAAAGCCGCGGATCAGCAGCTCCTGCTGGTCGCTTTCCAGCTCCACGAACACCTCTGCCGCCTGCTCCTTAGGCAGCAGACGGAACAGCAGGGGCAGGGTCTTTTCATCGTCCAGATCGTCCGCCAGAATGGCAATGTCCGCAGGCTCTAACGGCAATAGAAGGTCCCGCAATTCTGTATATCGTTTTCGGTTCACCAGATCCTCAATTTTTTCGATCAGTTCCCCACGGTTTTCCATTTCAAACATAGCGTGACCTCCTTTCCGGGCCTTCCGCCCGGTATTTCTGCATGGCGCGGAGCAAAATAAAAGACCTCGCCGCGTCCCATTCCGGTGCGGTGAAGTCCTGCTTCCAGGAGCGTCTCAGAGGACAGCATCCCTACCGTTCAAGCTTTAGCTTCACAGGGCGGTGAAATCGCGTTAGATGATACCTTGTTGTTCGATATCGCCTGTTCAAACCCTCTCATGATGTCTCCATCACTCTGCGGCAGCGATCCATATCCCTGTGGTAGCCTTACCTACCGGAACTCTATGCGGTTGTCATTTCATAACACATTTATAGTATGCCAAAAATCAGGCGCTGTCAACCCGGCCGGACGAAAAATTTTCACAGGACCGGGAGAACGGCCATCTGGCCGGTCTCCCGGATTCAATTCAGACTGTTTTCACTCTGCTGAAACAGCTTTTGTACCCGTTCCGCCGTGGCGGGGTGGTGTGTCAGCGCCGGGTCCTCTGCCAGCAGCCCGTCGGCGGCGGACTGAGCCTCCGCCAGCAGCCGGGTGTCGCAGCCGAGATCTGCCACCCGCAATCCCGGCAGACCATGCTGCCGGAGACCGAAGAAGTCACCGGGGCCCCGGAGCCGGAGGTCCTCCTCGGCGATCTTGAAGCCGTCGGCGGTTTTCGTCATGGCCTTCAGCCGCTGGCGGGTCTCGTCATTTTTATTGTCGGACACCAGTACACAGTAGGACTGGTGCTGCCCCCGGCCCACCCGTCCCCGAAGCTGATGGAGCTGGCTGAGGCCGAAGCGCTCCGCGTTCTCCACCACCATCAGATTGGCGTTGGGCACGTCCACACCCACCTCGATCACGGTGGTGGACACCAGAATGTCTGTTTCCCCGGCGGCGAAGGCGGACATGACGGCATCCTTCTCCCTGGCCTTCATCTTGCCGTGGACGAAAGCCACCTTCAAGTCGGGGAAAATCTCCGTTTGCAGCTTTTGGGCGTATTCCGTCACGGCCTTCCGCTCGTCGGGCAGCTCGTCATTCTCGCTGACCATGGGGCAGACGATGTACACCTGCCGCCCGGCCTCCACCTGCTTGCGGATAAAGGCGTACAGCCGGGGGTGATAGGCGGAGGTAACGGCATAGGTTTCAATAGGCTTCCGTCCCGGTGGAAGCTGGTCGATGACGGACACATCCAGATCGCCGTACAGAATCAGGGCCAGCGTCCGGGGGATGGGCGTGGCGGACATGACTAAGGTGTGGGGGTGCTCTCCCTTTTCTGCCAGCGCCGTCCGCTGGGCCACGCCAAAGCGGTGCTGTTCATCCGTCACCACCAACCCCAGGTCAGCGTAGGCCACGCTGCCGGAGATCAGGGCGTGGGTGCCGATGGCGAAGTCGATCTCGCCGGTGGCCAACTGGGCGGTGACGGAGCGTTTTGTTTTGGCGGGGGTGGAGCCGGTGAGCAGGGCGCAGCGGATATTCAGCCGTTCCAGCAGCGGGGCAAGGCCCCGGTAGTGCTGCTCTGCCAGCAGCTCCGTGGGGGCCATCAACGCCGCCTGACGGCCATTTTTGACGCAGAAATACACGCAGGCGGCGGCCACCATCGTTTTGCCGGAGCCGACATCCCCCTGACAGAGACGGTTCATAGGCTTGCCGCTTTCCATGTCGGCAATGGCTTCCTCTACACAGCGGCGCTGGGCGCCGGTAAGGGTGAAGGGGAGGGCGTTGTAAAACGGGGCCATATCCACCGGCTGAAACGGTTCCACGGAGACGGTCTCCCGCCGGGAGCGCAGCAGCTTCAATCCAATGGCGAAGAAAAATAGCTCCTCGAAAGCCAGCCGCCTCCGGGCAATGTCCAGCGCCTCCGGGGACTCCGGGAAGTGGATGTTCTCGTAGGCATAATTCACCCGGCACAGCTGATGTGCCTGACGGACGCCGTCCGGCAGGCAGTCCGGCAGAATATCGGCGCAGCTGTCCAAACCCTGCCGGATGGCCCGGGACAATAGCAGCTGGCTGATCCCGGCAGTAAGGGGATAGATGGGCACGATGCGGCCGGTGTGCTCCCGCTGTCCCTCTGGCTCTACAATGGGACTTGCCATACTTTTCCGCAGGAGGCTTCCCTCCGCCCTGCCGTAAAAGGTGTAGGTCTCGCCTACCCGCAGTTGATTTTTCAGCCAGGACTGGTTGAAAAATGTCACATCCAGCGCACCGGTGTCGTCCACGGCCCGGACCTTCACCAAATCCATGCCCTTGCGGATGTGGGACAACTTTGGCTCCGAGGCGATCATGGCGGAGACGCAGGCCGGTTCGCCGGGGATGAGCTGGCTGATGGGCTTTATTTCCCGGCGGTCCTCATAGCGCCGGGGGAACCAGTTGATGAGGTCGCCCAGCGTGGCGATGCCCAGCTTGCCCAGAGATTTTGCCTTGGCCTCGCCAATGCCCTTGATGTACCGCACATCGGTGTTCAGATCCGCCATGCGCCCGCCTCCTTTCCGCAGTTTTCATAAGGCTATTATAAACGGCGGCGGCGGTTTTGAAAAGAGGGCAGAGAAAAGAACAGGGCTCCGCCGAGAAAACGGCGGAGCCTTGGCTTACAACAGCGCGGTATTCACATAGTCCACAAAGCGGTAGGTCAGGCCATTTTCCGTGATGGCCTCGCCGGTCCGCTCAATTTTCCAATTAGGGAGGGCGTCCAGATCGGGGAAAAAGGTGTCGGCATCCGATACGGTGCTGTCCACCCGGGTGACGGAGGCCCGGCGGCACCGGTCCAGCAGGGCGGCGTAAATGCTGCCGCCGCCGATGAGCCATACATCATCGCCGTCCCCCGCCAGTGCCAGAGCTTCCTCCGGACGATGCACGATTTCACAGCCCTCCCGGCAAAAGTCCGGGGACCGGGTGATGACGATATTCCGCCGCTTGGGCAACGGTCTGCCGCCGGGGAAGGAATCCAGGGTCTTGCGGCCCATGATGACGGTGCCGCCGGTGGTCAGCTCACGGAAATGTTTCATATCCCCCGGCAGGGAGAACAGCAGATCACCGCTCCGGCCAATGGCCCACTGTTTATCTGTGACAACGATGGCGTTCATGGCACGGCTCCTTAAATGGCAATGGGGATTTTGTCCTCGAAGGGGGCGGGGGTGTAGCCCTCCATCGTAAAGCTGTTCCGGGTGAAGGCATAGAAATCCGTCACGGAGGGGTCTATGGCGAACTTCGGCGCGGGGGCGGGGGTCTGGGTCAGCATCTTCTCCACGATGGGCACATGGCGGTCGTAAATATGGGCGTCGGCGATGACGTGGACCAGCTCGCCGGGCACAAGGCCGCTGACCTGGGCAAACATGTGCACCAGAACGGCATACTGCACCACGTTCCAGTTGTTGGCAGCCAGCATATCCTGGCTCCGCTGGTTCAAAATGGCGTTGAGCACGTTGCCGGAGACGTTGAAGGTCATGGAATAGGCGCAGGGGTAGAGGTGCATCTCAGAGAGGTCCGCGAAGTTGTAGATATTGGTCAAGATCCGGCGGCTGGCGGGGTTATGCTTCAAGTCGTAGAGCACTCGGTCCACCTGATCCATGTCTCCCTCGGGATAGTGGTGCTTGACGGCCAGCTGATAGCCGTAAGCCTTGCCGATGGAGCCGGTCTCATCCGCCCACTGGTCCCAGATCCGGGCGTTGAGGTCATGGACGTTGTTGGACTTTTTCTGCCAGATCCACAGCAGCTCGTCCACAGCTGTTTTCCAGTAGGTCCGGCGGAGGGTCAGAATAGGAAACTCCTTTTGCAGATCGTAGCGGTTGACGATGCCGAATTTTTTGATGGTGTGGGCGGGCGTGCCGTCTTCCCAGCGGGGACGGACGTTCTGGTCGGTGTCCCAGACGCCGTGGTCCAGGATCTCCCGAATGTTTTGCATAAAGACCTGATCGGCGTAGCTCATGACACATTCCTCCCAAATTTTCATTAACTCTACACAGTATAGCAAAGAATGAAGGGGAAAACAAGATGCTCCCACAGAGAATGTTGTATAGAAAAAACGGAAAAATCAATCACAGCTTTTCTGCTAAAATAACGTTCATTCCTTGAAAAACAGCAAAAAGTGCTGTAAAATGAAATCGTAAACGAGAGGAGTGACAGTATGCTGGATCGCAGTGAGGTGGGCAAGCGGGGGTATCTGGACCGGGACTTCCGCCTGGTGCATCTGAAGGATTCTCTGGCCCAGAAAATCGACTACCATTACCATGAATTTGATAAGCTGGTGATCTTCCTCGGCGGAAAGGTGACCTACGTGGTGGAGGGCGTCACCTATTTCCTCAAACCGTGGGACATCGTGCTGATCCAGCATAACCTGATCCACCGGCCCATCATCCACGCCGAGGAGCCTTACGAGCGGGCGGTGCTGTGGCTGGGGCGGGACTGGATCGCCCAGCGCAGCGATCCCGGCGAGCCGCTGGACGCCTGTCTGGACAAGAGCCGGGAGCAGGGGTTCCACCTTCTGCGGACTGGGGAGGAGGGGCGTCTTGGCTACGCACGGTTCATCCAGCAGTTAGAGGAGGCTCTGCGGTCCGAGGAGTTCGGCGCCCGCCGTATGGCGGATACCCTGTGCCAGCAGCTCTTGATTCAGATGAATCGGGATTTCCTCCGGGCCAACACTGCCCCGAATGAAACGGACAGCTACCATCTGGACCCCAAAATGGAGGAGATCCTCCGCTATATCGCCGCCAATCTGGAGGGAGACCTCTCCGTGGACGCCTTGGCGGCCCGTTTTTACATGAGCCGGTACTACCTGATGCACCGGTTCAAGGAGATCACCGGCTACACCGTCCACCAGTATACCGTGCAGAAACGGCTGCTGCGGGCAGGAGAGCTGATCCGGGAGGGCGTTCCGGTGATGAAGGCGGCGGAGCAGGCGGGCTTTCCGGAGTATTCCACCTTCCTCCGGGCCTTTCAGAACACCTTCCACACCAGTCCGAAAAATTTCCGATAAGCGAGCCGTCTGTCTGCGTATACCGAAAGAGGATAATTGCCAACAAAATCAACGCCCCGCCATCCGGCGGGGCGTTGATCGTATATTGAATCGGAAGTTTAGGCCAGGAAGCCCTTCAGGATGCACTCCTCAGCTTCCTCGGGGGACAGACCCAGGGTCTCCAGCTTCAAAAGCTGGTCCCCGGCGATCTTGCCGATGGCGGCTTCGTGGATCAGCTGAGCCTCCGTGCTGTTGGCAACGATGGCGGGAATGGACTCAATGTGGGCATCATCCATGATGATGGAGTCACACTGCACATGGCCGAAGCAAGCGGCGTTGCCCACCATCTTAGGATAGAACACCTGACGGGAGGTGCCCTTGGCCACGGACCGGGAAATCACCCGGCCACGGGCACCGTCCCCATCCAGAGAGATCTCCATGTCGCTTTCTGCCACCTGATCACCGTGGGTCATCAGCCGCTCGGTGACCACGGCCTCAGCATCCTTGCCGCAGACGATCTTGGTTTCCCGCTTGGTGGAGTCGATGCCCCGGATCTGGACGGTCTCCATCTGGATGGTGGCGCCCTCTTCCAGATAGACAACGGTCTGGGGGTTCATGATGCGGCCACCGGTGCCGTCGCCGTCACCGTAGTGCTTTTCCGTGTATTTCACATGGGAGTGCTTACCTACATAGAAGGTGTGGATACCGTCATGACGGCTGTCCTCTCCGCCGCAGTTGTGGATGCCGCAGCCCGCCACAATGTCCACATCACAGTTTTCACCGATGTAGAAGTCATTGTAAACCAACTCCTGAATACCGGGCTTGGTGATGATGACGGGAATGTGGCACTGTTCGCCCTTGGTCCCATCCTTGATGCGGATGTCAATGCCGGATTTGCCGTCGGTCTTGCCGGTGATCTGGATGTTCTCCGTGGACTGCCGGCCGTCGCAGCCGGTGTCCTTGCGAATGTTGAAGGCGCCTACCGGCTTGCCGATCAGGTCCGCGATTTTTTCCAGCAGTTCCCGATCTACCTGAGATTCCATCATAAGGCGTGTACCTCCTTGTTCAGTACCGGGCAGCCGCCCAGCGTGTCGGTCAGGATCCGGGGCAGGATCTCCTTCGGAGTGCCCCGGTGGCGGAGGGTGCCGTCACCCACCACGATGACTTCATCCGCCAAGGAAATAATACGCTCCTGATGGGAAATGATGATCATGGTGGCGCTGCCCTGACTGTGGATCTGCTCGAAGGTCTCCGTCAGCCGGGCGAAGGACCACAGGTCGATGCCTGCCTCCGGCTCGTCGAAGATCATCAAGTCGGCGTTCCGGGCCAGAATGGAGGCGATCTCAATGCGCTTGACCTCGCCGCCGGAAAGGGACACATCCACTTCACGGTCCAGATAGTCATTGGCGCAGAGCCCCACCTTGGTGAGGTACTGGCAGCACTTGTCCTTGGAAAGCTTTTCGTCGCCGGAGGCGATGGTCAGCAGGCCGCGGACAGTGATGCCCTTGAAGCGGGGGGGCTGCTGGAAGCCGTAGCTGATGCCCAGCTTGGCCCGCTCCGTAATGGTCATATGGGTGACGTCCTGCCCGTTCCAGAGGATCTGACCCTCAGTGGGCGTCACCAGACCCATGATGATCTTGGCCAGCGTGGTCTTGCCGCCGCCGTTGGGACCGGTAAAGACCACCAGCTTGTGATCGTCCACGGTCAGGGAAATGTCCTTCAGGATGCCCAGAGTCTCATCGGCTTCCCGAACGGAATAGCTGATATGTTTTAATTCCAGCATGGAAGGTCCTCCTTTATGGGGAAAGGAAAAATTTCCTGTCTTTCTCATGTAGTATACCAAAAACACGGGGAAATATTGGTTGCAAAAGCAACAGAAATCAGTCGGAAGCGGCCGAAATCCGCATACTATTATACCCTAACATATTTTACCCTACCTGTCAAAGGGTAAGGGGGGATTTTTCGGTAAAACCGGCACTTTTTTTCCGGGTCCGCATAGACTGGAGGGAAAAGGAGGGGGAGCCCATGGAACGAAATCTCCACGAGCCGGAGATCTACGATTTCCGGCAGCATGACCGGCTCTGGCAGCGGGTGGGCCCCGGGCTGGAGCCCTATCCGGAAACCACGGCGGAAGCAATGCCGCGAAGGGAGGAACTGCCGCCGGCGCAAGAGAGCCAGCTTCCCGGCGCGGAGCCGAACCCCTGCTGCATGGGCAGCGAGGCAATGGAGCTTCTGGCGGTGCTGGAGGGATACATCGAGGAGGAACTGGAGGACCGGCGGCGCTATCTGGCGCTGTCCCGGCAGGCACCCTCGTGGGCGAGGCAGACCCTGCGGGATATGGCGGAGGAGGAAAACGGCCACGCCCGACGGCTCATGGCGGCCCGGTATCTCATCACCGGCCAGCCCTACCGGCCCAATCTGGTGTGCGGCGTGTTCTGCCCGGGCCGTTGGGCGGAGGAACTGCGGCGAAGCTACCATGAGGAGGCGTGCGGCGGCCTGAACTATGCCCGGACGGCAGACGGCACCACGGATGTCTGCCTTGTCAAGCTGCTCAATGAACTGAGCGAGGACGAATACCGCCATGCGGAGCGGCTCATGGCACTGCTGGAGCGGAGCCTTGGGCGGCAGGGCAACTGTTGAACAGGAATGGGAAAGCGCCCCGGAGCCGGGAAAACGGCTTCGGGGCATTGCTTTTGCCCGGCGGCTTGTGCTATACTATCCCATTAGAATTGATCAGGATCGGAGGACCTTGTATGTATGATGAATTGACGGCAGTGGACATTCAGAAAATGCAGGAGGAGATCAACTACCGGGTCCGGGAACTGCGTCCCCAGCTCATTGAGGAGGTCCAGACCGCCCGCGCCTTCGGGGATCTCAGCGAGAATTATGAATATAAATGCGCCAAGCAGGCGAAAAACCGCAATGACAGCCGCATCCGCTATCTGGAACGGATGATCCGCACTGCCAAGGTCATCGAGGTAAAGGAGACGGCGGACGCCGTGGGACTGTTCGACACCGTGACGGTCTATAACGAGATGATGAAGAAGGAAATGATAGTCCGCATTGTCACCACCCTGCGGCAGGACGCCTTAAAGGGACTCATCAGCAAGGAATCCCCTGTGGGACAGGCTCTCATGGGCCGTCGGACCGGGGAGCGGGTGGAGGTCGCCGTCAGTCCGGAGATGAAATATACTCTGGAGATCCGAAAGATCGAAAAGGGTTCGGATGACGAGAGCCTGGACATCAGCAGCTACTGAGCCGAGTCCGGGCCGACAGGATGCCGGATCGGAGGATTTCCGGCGGTTTTGCGGAAAGACTATTGAAATACCGGCTTTCTTGCCGTAAAATAGGGAGAAAGATAGAATCAGAGACTGTCAATAAAGTGGTAAATTCTCCGCAACGGTAAGGTAGGGCAGCCGTTAGCGGCTCCGCCGCTTTACGGATGCCGCATACCCCTTGCGGGTGAAGGGTGTGCGCGGGACTACGCCCGCAGGCGTGTTTCGGAGCGCAACCGCCGCAAGGCGGCTCTTAGCGCGGAGATAACCCAAGAAAGGATACACCGTCGGCTCAAGCCAATCAGCGGATACTGCACAACCGCTGATTGGGAGCCTTCCTCGAAACAGGCTCACTTGATCCGCCACCGGCGGTGCTTCGCCTGTTTCCCTACGCCATTGAAATCCTAAGTTTTCAGAACTATTATAAAGTTCTGAAAACTTGCTCAGCGGGGCAAAAAGACTTTTTTGACACGCTGAATCGCCGGTTCATTGAACCGGCGATTTTACTATAACCCAACGCTTTTCGGTATGCGTGGCGCTTTTTCGGGACTTGAAGCTCGTCCGGCGTTTCTGAGGCTGCCTTATCGTGAAACCGCCAGCCTTACAGGCTGTTGACGGCAGCTTCCAGCTGACGCATGGCCTGTTCCAGAACGCTGCGGGGACAGGCAACATTGAGCCGCATATACCCGTTCAGGCTCCGGCCGAAGGCACAGCCGTCGTTGAGGCCCAGCTTTGCCTTCCGGATCATGAAGTCATGAAGCGCTTCGTTGCTCAGGCCCAGATCCCGGCAGTCCAGCCACATGAGGTAGGTGGCATCGGGGGCGTAGGTCCTGATCTTGGGGATGTGCTGTTTGCAGTAGTCCACCACGAAGTCGAAGTTGGCGGAAATGTAGGGCAAGAGCTGCTCCAGCCATTCCTCGCCTTCATTGAAGGCCACCTCCATGGCGGTGACGGAGAAGGCGTTGTTGCGGTGGATATCCATGTCGGTCCAGAACTTGTCGAACATGGCCTTCATGTGAGCATTGGGGAACACCGCGGTGCTGGCCTGAAGACCTGCCAGATTGAAGGTCTTGGTGGCGGAAATGCCGGTGACCACATTGGCGGCGATCTCGGGGGAGAGGGAGGCGGTGGGGATGTGGCACTTGCCGTGGAAGATGAGGTCGGAATGGATCTCGTCGCTGACCACCAGAACATGGTGCTTCAGACACAGCTCCATCATCCGGCGCAGTTCCTCCTCCGTCCAGACGATGCCCAGAGGATTGTGGGGGTTGCACAGCAGGAAGATGTCCGCGCTCCGGAGCTTTTCCTCGAAGTCGGCCCAGTCCACCGTCCATGCGCCGCCCTGCTCTACCAGCTGATTTTCAATGACGTGCCGGCCAGCCAGCTCGGTCATGTCATAGAACTCACCGTACACGGGGGTCTGGATCAGAACATTGCCGTTCTGGGGGGTATAGAGCCGGATCATGACGCTGAGGGTCTGGACCACGCCGGGACTGAAGCTCATGAGGGCCGTGTCGGTGTCCCAGCCGTTGCGGCGCTTCTGCCAGTTCTTCACGGCCTCGAAATAGCTGGCGGGCCGGGCGGTGTAGCCCCAGATGCCCTCCTCGGCCCGGGCCTTCAGCGCGTCAATGACGGGCTGGGCGGTCCGGAAGTCCATATCCGCGATCCACAGGGGGATCACATCGTCGGTGCCGAACTTCTTGACCCGTTCATCATACTTGGCGGAGAGGTTTTTGGAGCGGTCTACCACTTGGTCGAAATCATATTGCATGACTCCCACATCCTTTCTTTGCGTGTTCAGTGGCACGTCTGTATGCTTTGACTGATTACTAAGCAAGAACTGTGCCAAACCGCCGGGGCGGCGTAGCTATGCACGGAAACCCGTTGGAAAGCGGGAAAGCACATGAAATACCCGGGAGGGATTTTGGCAAATCGCCCAAATCCCTCCCGGACGCTGCGACTGCCCCGGAAAACAGGGCCGCGCACGATCGGCTTTTATTGGCTGAATTGGTATAAATGGTTATAGCTTTTCATCTTTGACCGATTTCCCATAGCTCCCGGCCCTTGGGCGTCAGCTGGCTACCGCCCCGGCCCCGGCTGACGCGGGCCAGCCCCTGCTCCGACATTTCGGAGAGGATGGTCCGTACCTCCTGCTGAGAGAGGGGGACATGGGACTCCCGGGCCTTTTGCAGCAGCTTATCCCGGCCCATGGGCGTCCCGGCCTCGGAGGCCGCATACAGCTGGGCGAGCACGAATCGGAAGGAATCCGACATGGAAGGGGCTGCCGCGTTCTGCCGCGCCGCCGGGGCGGGCACCGGACGGGAGAGGGCGTCCCCGGAGAGAAGCAGGGTGGGGGGCAGGTCCTCCATGGTGATGTCCCGGTGGTCGGTATAGATGAAGTATTCCACCACGTTTCGCAGCTCCCGGATATTGCCGGGCCATGTGTGACGGCGGAAAAAGTCCTGCACCGGCTCCGTCAGGCGGAAGTCGCCGTTCAGCTCCCGGCGGAACTGATCCATCAGCAGGAACATATCGTCCCCCCGCTCCGTCAGGGGCGGGATGACCGCCGGCAGGGTGTTCAACCGGTAATAGAGGTCCCGGCGGAAGGTGCCCTCCCGCACCTTTCGTTCCAGCGCCTCGTTGGTGGCGGCCACGATGCGGACGTCCACATGGATGATGCGGTTGCCGCCGACCCGCATGACCTCCCGCTCCTGCAAGGTCCGCAGCAGCTTGATCTGAAGAGCGGGGCTCATGCCCTCCACCTCGTCCAGAAACAGCGTGCCCCTGTGGGCCAGCTCAAAGAGGCCGGGGCGGCCGCCCTTTTTGGCTCCGGTGAAGGCCCCCTCCTCGTAGCCGAACAGCTCGCTTTCCAGCAGATTTTCCGGAAACGCCGCCACGTTGATGGCCAGAAACGGCCCGGCCGCCCGGCGGGAGGCCCGGTGAACGGCGTGGGCGAACAGCTCCTTGCCGGTGCCGGTCTCGCCGATCAGAAGAATGGGACTTTCACTGTTGGCCATCCGGGTCAGAGTCTCCTTGGTCCTGCGGATGGCCGCCGACTGTCCGATCACATCGTCAAAGCTGTATTTGGCGTAGTAGCCCTTGTGGAGCAGTTGGCCCCGCAGTTCGTTCTGCCGGACCTCCACGTCGTTGAACCGCTGGAGCAGGGCGAAGGCGCCGATACAGGCGTTCTGCCGGATGACCGGTACCACCTCCACGCTGAGGTTGACGCTGTTGACCTTGATGACCTTGGCGGGCAGCGTTTGCCGGGCGCGGAGACACGCGGCGAAGGGAATGTAGGGGAAGACCTCCTCGCACCGCTTTCCCTGGATCAGCGCCGCGCTGACGCAGGTCATATCCTCCGCCTGACGGCTGCAGGCGAAGATCTCGCCCTTTTCGTTGATGCCGATAACGCCGTCCTCCAGACTCTCCAATAAAATATGGAACAGGCTTTCCAGACGGACGGACCGGGCAAACATCTGGTCAAAGCTGTAGTTGCTGGTGGCGACGCTGCGGGCATATTCCTGAAAAGAAGGCCCCTCCAGCAGGGATTCCAGTCCCAGCCGCAGGGCGATCTCGATCATCATGCCGGAGGTGCAGACCCGCTGGCCGATATCAATGACCGTTTCCATTTTCGGCGGGACGTAGCGCATCTCATCCGGGGTCACGGCGATATGGACGTCCTCCTCCAGCGACGCGCCGGGGTAGAAGGGGATCCAGTGGATGTGGGTGATGCCGAACTGCTCCAGCTGGGCAATGGCCTCTCGGGCCATGGTCTCGGTCATGTTGACAAACAGTACCTTGCTGCCTGCGGGCAGCTCCTTCAGCTTCCGCAGCTCGCTCCACCGGAAGGATGCCTCGATCGCCATGGTCTGGCTGTCCAGCGGGATATGCTTGGCCAGCTCCTCCGGGGAACCGTAGGCGTCCGTGGAGGCTACAAACAGATCCGCCCGCTCCAGAACACCTGCGGCGCTGCCGTCCAGCATGGAAAAGACGGAAATATCCGCTACATCGGAAAACAGCCCGGCGATGTCCTCGCCGTAGGACTTGCCTGCCCGGGGGTCTAAGGCGATGACGGAGATCTTCTTTTTGGTCACCACAAAATCACTTCCTTTGACCAGTTTCTTCAACCATTTAATCATGGACCGGGCGGTTTTACAAGAGAAATCGCAGAATTTGTCAAAAAAAGAAGTTGGCACGGAATTTGCTTTCTATTGTGACGATCTGATATGTGGCATCTGAAAAACAAGAAGGAGGAGCGTTCCCATGATCACCAAAGAAGAACTGCTGACACTGCTGCGCCAGGAGGTAGTCCCGGCCCTTGGCTGCACGGAGCCGGTGTGCGTGGCTCTGGCCGCCGCAGACGCCCATCATGCCGTGGGGGGCAGCATCGTCTCCGTGAAGGTGGAGGTAAACCCCGGCATCTACAAAAACGGCATGAGCGTGGGAATTCCCGGTTTCCCCCGGGTGGGCCTGAACTATGCCGCCGCACTGGGCGCCCGCCTGAGCAACCCGGAGAAGGGCTTGCAGCTGCTGGCGGACATTGATGAGACCGTCACCGCCGACGCCATCGCTCTGGCGGAGGCGCGCCGTGTTACCGTTACGATCAAGCATGACGAGGCGCAGCTCTATGTCCGGGCGGAGGTCACCACGGAGGCCGGTACCGGCATCAGCGAGATCCGGGGGACCCACTCCAATATCATCCTCACCCAGCGGAATGATGAAGTTCTGCTGGAAAAGGCATACAGCGCCGGTACGCAGGACGACATCCACGCCCGCCTGATGCCCATGACGGTGGCGGAGATCCGGGCCGTGGTGGATCAGTGCAGCGAGGCGGAGCTGGCCCCTATGCTGGACGGCATGGAGATGAACGAAAAGCTGGCGGACTTCGGTCTGGAGCACCGGCTTGGCATCGGCGTCGCCGCCGCGCTGCAAAAGCAGGTCACGGAGGGCGCTATGGGGGATAACCTGTTCAGCCGCACCATGATGCGGGTAGCCAGCAGTGCCGAGGGCCGCATGAGCGGCTGTCCCTACGCCGTTATGAGCAGCGCCGGCAGCGGCAACCACGGCATCACCGCCGTTATCCCTGTGGTGGAGATGGCCCATCATCTGGGGGCCTCTAACGAGATGCTGGAAAAAGCGCTGGCCTTCTCCCATGTGCTGAACGTCTATATCAAGTCCTTTACCGGCAAGCTGTCCGCCACCTGCGGCTGCGGCGTTTCCGCCGCCACGGCTGCCGCGGCCGCTATGGTGTGGCTCATGGGCGGCACGGACGAGCAGATCGGCAAGGCCATCATCAATATGAGCGGCAACCTCACCGGCATGATCTGCGACGGCGGCAAGATCGGCTGCGCACTGAAGCTGGCTACCGCCACCAACGCCGCCATGATGTGCGCCTATTTGGCAATGAGCGATGTGGTCCTCCAGTCCACGGACGGCATCTGCGGCGCTACCCCCGAGCAGGCCATCCGCAATATGGGCCGGGTCAGCACCCCGGGCATGGTGGAGACCGACCGGACCATTCTGGAGATCATGATGGAAAAAAGTCAGGAGGACTGAACGCTGCCGCTGAAAAGCGGCTCCTGAAGATCGAACCGTGGTGCAGCAGCAACTCCCGGAGCCCTTGTGTACAAGGACTCCGGGAGTTCTTGTATAAAGAAAACCACCGGCAATGCCGGTGGTTCCAAAAAGCTTTAGCTATGCATAGAAAAAATATCCTCCTTTG
>ENA-UEQK01000371-UEQK01000371.1-human-gut-metagenome-genome-assembly--contig:-NODE-371-length-32883-cov-7.510791_pt1 | contig 32883 bp, 26 predicted proteins | sample MGYA00242939_ERZ507942 | MGnify/ENA primary metagenome ERZ507942 (study PRJEB26167, sample SAMN06115485) | human gut metagenome | host: Homo sapiens | place: China:Chongqing | collected 2015-03-30... | reverse complement strand
ATGCCGAAAACCTGCTCGTCAATCAGGAAGCGCTCGAAGCGATGGGCGCACAGTTCTTTCACATCGACCGCGGCGGCCAGGTTTGCCACGGCGCGATGGTTGAGCAGGTCCGCCGCGGTCTCGTCCTCCTCTGCCCGGTCTACGTTCGTATAGGCCGCGCAGTTGACGATCACGTCCGCCTTCTCTTCCCGCACCGTGCGTCCGACCGCATCGGCATCGGCGATGTCCAGCTCGGCCACGTCGGTGAAGACGTACCGGTCCGCGCTGCCCGCCGCCGCACGACGCATCTCGCGCCCGAGCTGCCCGTTGGCTCCGGTGACCAGCACCGTGATTCTCTCGCTTGATTTCTGCATGGTTTTGTCTATGTGCGTTTGTGCCGCTTGCGCGCCGGAGGGAACGGTCCGGAACCGTCGTCGTGGCTTTTCTCTTCTCTGCGTCTCGCCGTCGCTGCCCGCGCCCGCAATCTCCTGCCGAAAGCAGAGAACTTATTGCTCTGCCGTGGCCGGAAGCCGTACGCCTTTTCTCTCGGTTTTTCCTCTCTGCGTTTTGGCCCGTCCGGCCTGCGATTGGTCGCTGTCCCGGGTCCGCTGTCCCGACTGTCCGTAAGAAGCGCCGGAGTCCTCGCCGGGATCGCTGCATCCGCCGGGACCCGTGCATTTCATTGCCCGACTACCAGTCGGTCCCTGCGCCGGGCATGGCTGCGCAGCGAAGCGATTCCCTGCTTCGGGGAGTATCGCGCCTACCGTCGTAGCCGCGAAGTATTGTCGCCGGGGCTGCTTTCGTTGCCGTCGCCGCCTTGTCCGGCGAGGCGCCCGCAGCTGTGCCGTGCGACCGTTTTATCGTCAGGCGTAATAGTCCGTATTATAGTCGAACAGTTCGGGTGCTTCGTCCAGTCTCGGATGGCGGCTGTCCTTTTCCGAGAGAATCACGTTCGCGGGGTCGATCCGCCAGTCGATACCGATCTGCGGGTCGTTCCATGCGATCGCCCCCTCGCTCTGCGGGGCGTAGCAGTTGTCGCACTTGTACTGGAAGAGCGCCTCCTCGCTCAGCACGACAAATCCGTGGGCGAAGCCGCGCGGGATGAACAGCTGCCGCCTGTTCTCGCCCGAGAGCTCGACGGCCACATGGCGGCCGAAGGTCGGCGAGCCGCGACGGATGTCCACGGCCACGTCCAATACGGCACCTTCCACGACGCGCACCAGTTTCCCCTGTGCATGTTCTCCGCGCTGGAAATGGAGCCCCCGCAGCACGCCGTATGAGGATCGCGATTCGTTGTCCTGTACGAATCGGACCGGCCGAACCGATCTGTCGAACAATTTCTGTGAGTAGCTTTCGAAGAAGTATCCCCGCGCATCGCGATGCAACTCGGGCTCGAGGATTACGACCCCCTCGAGCGCTGTTTCGATAACTTTCATAAGAATGAACCCCTCGTTTATATTTTGGGTTTTGGTGTAGCAGAGTGTTTGACAGATATTCCGGGTTCGTCCGGCGTTTCTGTCGGGAAGGACCGATCTTGCGTAACCCGGAGACCGGTCGCACGAGCCTTCCTCGCTCCCGGACTTGCGGACGCTCCGCTCTCTCCCCGGCCGCATTTCCGGTTCTGTCGCCCGGGGCGCGGTACGTCTCCGGACGGATAATACAATGCCCGGGGAATTCGTCTTGCTTCTTCTCTCTCGTTTTTCGGCGCGTTGCCGGAATTGCAGCCCGCCGGGGGCTTTCATCGGAAACCGAGCGCTGCGGATCGGAAGATCGTTGCGTTCGGATGCCGAATCGGCCCGGAATACCGGCTCCTGTCCGGCCGGTCGGGCAGCCGGCCTGCACCCGAGCCGCCGCCTCGTCGATCGCCGGCGGAGGCATCCTATTCCGTTAGGACGGATACGGCAATCATATATCTCATTATGCGGCGAGCATACCCGCCCCGGAGTTGCGATATCTCCCAGCCGCGGCTTGAGGCTCACAGACCGTGTCTCCGACCGTTTCCGGCCACGAGGTCTCTGCCGACGGAAGGAAGCTCGCGCGCGAAAGCCGGTACGTCAGGGCATATGATTCGGGACGGAGACGGCGTCTGGAATAAGCGTCCGTTTCCCGTTCAGCGCCCGTCGCGGGCGACCTCTGCGAGCAGCTTGAGCAGATATTGTCCGTACTGGTTCCTGAGCATGGGCCCGGCCACCTCTCGCAGTTTCTCTTCGGATATCCATCCGTTGCGGTAGGCGATCTCCTCCAGACAGGCGATCTTGACCCCCTGCCGCTTCTCGAGCACCTCGACGAAGATCGACGCCTCCGAAAGCGAGTCGTGCGTACCGGTGTCGAGCCAAGCGAAGCCTCGTCCGAGGGTCTGCACCTTGAGCTCTCCGTCGGCAAGAAACCGCTGGTTCACCGAGGTGATCTCCAGCTCCCCGCGGGAGGAGGGCTCGATCGATTTGGCCACGGAGACCACCCTGTTCGGGTAGAAGTACAGTCCCACTACGGCATAGTTCGACTTAGGATGCTCGGGCTTCTCCTCGATCGAGAGGCATGTCCCGTTCTCGTCGAACTCGGCCACGCCGTATCGCTGGGGATCGTCTACCCGGTACCCGAAAACGGTTGCCTTGCCCTCCTGCTCGGCCGTGCCGACGGCCTCCCGCAGCTGAGCGGGAAAGCCCACCCCCTGAAAGATGTTGTCGCCCAGAACGAGGCATACGGCCTCGTCCCCGATGAACTCCTCTCCGATCAGAAACGCCTGAGCGAGCCCGTCGGGAGACGGCTGCTCGGCATAGGAGAGACGGACCCCGTAGTCGGACCCGTCTCCGAGCAGCCGCCGGAACGAGGACAGGTCCCACGGCGTGGAGATCACCAGAATGTCCCGGATTCCGGCCAGCATCAGAACCGACAGAGGATAGTAGATCATCGGCTTGTCGTAGACAGGCAGCAGCTGTTTGCTGGTGACCATGGTCAACGGGTAAAGCCGGGTGCCGGCGCCGCCGGCGAGAATAATGCCTTTCATCGTTTGTGCACTCCTTTAATTAAAATGAAAAAAGTTGTGCAGCTATACGAAGCCTTCGTTTCCTCCGGCCTCGTAATATTCAAAGCGGAGCTGCGTCCGCTGTCAACAAAGTTGCAGAAAAACCGCTCTGCCGAGGGTACTCCGACCACCGCAGATAGTTTTACACTTTATTTTACTATCAAATCGAAAAAAAAGCAAGAAAGAACGGCCCTTTACAGAAATTTTTCTGCAAAGGGGCCGTTCTCCTAATGTCATTTGCGGTTTTCTGGGGGATGAACCTCTCAGGCATCGCGTAAGCGCTGGCGGAGAAGCTGTCCTTCGTACAACCTCTCAGTCATCGCTTCGCGATGCCAGCTCCCCTGGTAGGGGAGCCACTGGCGAGTCGGTAGTGGTCGTGCTGAACGAGCAAAGTTTTTTGCAATCGGGAACGGCCGGGCTCCGCTGTTAAGATTCACAGCTGCAATACAATGCCGCTGCCAATGAGAGCAGGGCCCACTGCTTTGCGCTCCATCAGGCCCAAGCGAACAGTAGGGCTGGCCCGGCCTGCCAATGGCTCCCCTACCAGGGGAGCTGTCGAGCCGTAGGCGAGACTGAGAGGTTGTACCGAGGAAAGCGCGCTGCTATTGTAAACCTGCCTGAGAGGGTTGTTCACCATCGGAATCCCCACTTGGAGAAGTACCGCAGCAGGTTGCCGGTCTGCCAGAGGGCAGGCTTGAGGCTGCGGTGGGCGGCGCGGTGCCAGGCGTGGATGGCCGTGAACTGCGGCACAAGATATGCCTTGCCCTGCGTGCGCATCTTCTGGGTGAGGTCGGCGTCTTCCACGTACATGAAGTACTTCTCATCGAAGCCGCCCACTGCCCGGAAAGTGCGGGTGCGCACCGCCGAGAAGCTGCCGGTACAGAACTCGATCTCGGTGGGGCGGGTCAGGTCTTTGTCCTCCATGAGGTAGGCATCGTTGTACTTTGCCCAGAACCTGAGCGCCGGCAACTGGCGGTAGACCATGGGGCGGAGCGCACACCGGCGCAGCGGCAGCTGCTGGGGGCGGCCATCCGGGAAGACGAGCGCAGGCCGGGCCATGACAACATCCGGGTGCTGCTCCATCCAGTCGGCCAGGTCGCTCAGTGTGTCCGCCGTCAGCTGGATGTCCGGGTTGAGGATGAAGTGATAGTCGCTGTCCAGTTCCGGCAGGACCATATTGTGGCCGGTGCCGAAGCCGCCGTTCTCGGTGCGGCAGCGGACGACGACCTGCTGCCCCTCCCCTGCTGCCAGCAGGCCGCTGTGCAGCGCCGCTTCCAGCTTTTGGCCGCTGCCGTCCGGGCTGGCGTTGTCCACCAGATAGAGGGTCAGCGGGTGGCGGCGGGTGAACCGCAAAACGGTCTGTGCCGCTTTCAGCGCCTCGTCGTACCCGTTATAGACTACAATACAAGCTGATAGTTTCAAATGGATTCTCCTCTTCTCTGTCGCGGCACCCGACAGGTCCCGAACGGAACGGCCTGCGCCATCCCGCTCCGGCCTTGGCGGATACGCGAAGCATGACCGGGAGGGTCATTCCAGCGGCAGGATCTTCAGCGCGAAATCCTCCCGCTGGATGTCAAAATTAGGGTTGGTGCAGGGGTCGCCCTTGGCCAGCAGGTCGCCCCAGCGGGCCTGGAAGCGGAGCACCTCGCCCTGGAAGCGCTTCTGCTTTTCGGGGTTGTCCTCCATACCGCGGCTCTTGCTCTCGTAGTGATAGAGCTGGGCGAATGGGGTAAAGACATTGGTATAACCCGCCTCGCGGACACGGACGCAGAAGTCCACATCATTGAAGGCCACCGCATAGCTCTCATCCAGGCCGTTCAGCTCCTGATAGATCTCACGGCGGATGAGCAGGCAGGCAGCGGTGTCGCCGTAGACGTCCTGCACATAGTTCAGGCGGCCCATGTAGCCATCGGATGCCGCCGGGAAGTATTTGTGCAGGTGGCCCGCCACGCCGCCGATGCCAAAGCCGATACCGGCATGCTGGATGGTGTCGTCCGGATAGAGCAGTTTGGCGCCTACGCAGCCCACCCGCTTTTGCTGGGCGTACATGACCATCTCTTCCAGCCAGTTGGGGGTAATGACCTCGGTGTCGTTGTTCAGCAGCAGCAGATACTCGCCGGTGGCGAACTTCTCGCCGAAGTTATTCAGGGCGCTGTAGTTGAAGCCCTTGCCCTGCCAGGTGACGACGTGCAGGTTGGCATGCTCCTGCTCCATCCGCTTGTAAGCACGGAACGTCTCCGGCTGCTTGCTGTTATTCTCGATGATGATGAGTTCAAAATCCGGGTAGGTGGTACGGTCGTAGATGGATTCCACGCACAGCTCCAGATCCTTGATGTGGTCACAGGTGGGGATCAGGATACTGACCCGGCCCGGATGCGCGATGGTGTAATCGGTCTTGTAATAACCGGGTGTACCGGGGATGAGGGTCACGTCATCCACCGCCACGCCGCAGCGCTCGTAATGCGCCTTGAGCGCCGCAATACCCGCCTCAATGCAGTAGGTCTTGGCGGAGATGTCCGCCGCCGTGCTGCCGGGACTGGAGCGCCAGTAGTACAGCGCATGGGGGATGTGGACGATCTTCTCGGCCTGTTCGGTCAGGCGGAGGAAGAGGTCGTAATCCTGACTGCCGTTGTATTCCATCCGCTCACCGCCGCCGCTGCGCTCCATCAGGGCGCGGCTGAAGACGGACAGATGGCAGATATAGTTGTTGGAGCGGAGGTTGTCCAGCATGAAGTCCGGCTTGAAGTGGTAGAGCACCACGTTCTCCACCTCGCCCTCAAAGGTGGCCTCGTCGGTATAGACGAAGTCCGCCTTCTGCTCGGCGATGGCTTTGGCCGCATACCACAGCGCACAGGGGTGCAGGATGTCATCATGGTCCAGCAGGGCGATGTACGCGCCGGTGGCCATCGCAAAGCCGTGGTTGGTGTTGCCGGGGATCAGCTCGTTCTTTTCCAGCTTCTGGTAGCGGATGCGCGGGTCGGACGCGGCGCGGGCCTGGACCTTCTGGCCCACGGCGGGGTCCTGCCCGGCATCCACGCAGCACAGCTCCCAGTTGCGGTAGGTCTGGTTCACGACGGAATCCAGCAGCTCTTCCAGAAAGTTCAGCGGGGTGTTGTACAGCGGCACCACGATGCTGATCTTCGGCCCGGCGGGCTGGTCGTTTGCCTGCCGGACCAGCAGCTCCACCGGGGCGAAGCGGTCGGCCCGCATCGTCACGCCGGGGAAGAGCGCCGCATACACACGACGGGCACGGGCCTTTTCCAGCATACCGGAAACGCCCTCGGTACGCAGCTCGTGCAGGAAGACAAAGAGCGGGAAGGTGTGCCAGAGCTGGCGGCTCTTGCTGACCGCATAGCGGGCGGGCCAGGTCATCTTCCAGAAGGTGGAGCCTGTGACCTCGCTCAGGGTCTGCTCCAGCTGCTTTTCGTGGCTGCGGCTCAGGGAGAGGTCGCTGCGCAGCCGCTCGATGAGAGCTGCTTCCTCGCCGCAGGTGCGCTCTGCACGGACCATCCGGTCCCGCAGGATGTCGAGTTCTTCCTCGTAACCGCGGACCATCCCCATGGCGCTGGGCTGGACAGTGCAGAACAGTGCCGCCTGCTGGGCACGGCCCCGGCTGCGCCACTGCAGATCACGGTAGTAGCCGCGCTCGGCCAGCTTTTCCGCCCATGCGGACAGGGCGGTGGCATCGGTGCACACCAGCAGGACCTGTTCGGCCAGCTGGGCGGGCAGTTCGACCCAGGCCGGGTCTTCCACCACCAGCAGCCCCGGCTGGGCCGTGGCGGCCGCCGTCCAGGGGTTGGCCCGGATGCCCGCACGGCGCAGCGCTTTTTCCAGCAGCGCACCGGACTCCTCATCGGCTGCAAGCACCGCAGCCGCCTCCGGTGCCAGCTCCTCCGCGATGCGCTGTGCCAGCAGGCGGCAGCGCTCTGCAGCCTCTCTCGTTTCCTTTTCTTTCTCCAACTGCATTTCTGATTTCTCCACTTCTCCGCAGGACGCAGATCCCGCGCTTCGCTTTCCTACAAACTAATATAGTATACCAGATTCCGCCCCGTTTGAGAAGCGCTTTTCCCTATTTTCCTGCGGATGCCAGTTCTTTAGCCGAACAGACCGCTCAGCCAGCCGAACAGGCCGGAAGTGCCGCGGCCCGCCTTGCCGATGGAGGTGCCTGGATAATAGTGCTTGAGGATCTTTTTATAATTCATTCCACGCTCGTTGGCATAGCCCACTGCGCCGCACTGGCTCATGCCCACACCGTGGCCGTAGCCGTAGTAGTACATCACCGGAGTGCCGTTGGCATCGGTGCCGAAATCGAAGCAGTAGCGGGAGCTGACGAACTGGCCGAGGTACCGGTAGCTGCTGCCATCGACCGTCAGGGTGTTGTACTGCACATAGCCGCCCAGATCCTTGTGGGTGGTGTCAGCGCTCTGGTAAGCCTGCCCCGTCTTGCTGTTGGTGTATTCGGTGTAGCGGTAATTCTTGCCGATGATGCGGCGCATCAGGTTATGATACTGCTCCTCATAGGGGCTTTCCACGCTCTGCAAATACGGTACATCGCTGCCCCAGGCATCCTGACCGGAACAGGTGCCGTAGGTGCCGGTCTGGGTGTTGTAGCCTGCGCTGGCCGACCACACCGCGTCAATGACCGAACCATTGTAGGTCACGACCTCGTCTTTGACCGGCTCGATGGCCTTGCGCAGAGCCTCCCGCGTAGAGGACGGGATCTCATCCACCGGGGTGTAGATCAGGGCGTTGGCCGAAGAGCCGTACTGTTTATGGTACAGCAGATAGGAGTGGATGGCCACAGCCTGCGCCTTCCAGGCCTGCTGCGCCGCCGACGCGCTGACGAAGCTGCCAATGGAGCCAAGTTCGGTGTAGGTGATGCCCACCAGACAGTCCACCAGATCAAGCGTCACGTTCCGGCGCAGGCCCTTGCCCTTGATGTTCAGGTAAGGCAATGTGATCTTATTCCGCGAGCCGAACAGCCAGCTCAGGCAGTTTTCTTCCTCCGCCGGGATCAGAGTCGTGTCCGCGCCGCCCATGGTGGTGGGGTGGGCCGTCTCGCCCTCGGCAAATGCGGCGGGGGCCGCCGTGCACAGCAGCACCACTGCCAGTACCAGCGCCGCAATGCGGCGTGCAACCATCGAAATACGCTTCAAAGTCGGTTTCCTCCCAGAATGCACCTCATCAGTGCAATTTTTTCTTCCAGTTTAACACACCCGACGGGCCTGAGCAAGAACCGGACTTTGTTTTTCACATTTGCCTTCTTCCCGCCCGGCCCTGAAAAAGTTTCCACAAAACAGAAAATCCAGTACCCGGTTCGGATGCTGGATCTCTTGGTGGGCGCGGGTGGATTCGAACCACCGAAGCTGAAAAGCAGCAGATTTACAGTCTGTCCCCATTGGCCACTCGGGAACACGCCCAGATTCAATTTTTACAGCCACAGCTGACTGCTTGTATATCTTACCATCTCGCCTCGATTTTGTCAACCGATTTCTGAAAAAGATTTCTATAAAAGTACAACTTTTTCGCAAAACGCTGCGTTTGCATGGTTTTTGTTCTCTTCTCGCAGCCCCATTCCTCTGATCGTATGCCGTTTTTCTCCATGCGTGTGCTTTATCATCATGACTTCTTCAAATCGGTCGCACTTTCCGGGTATTTTACAGCGCATACAAAAGCAAAAATCCCACGATACACGCCGCCATTTCAACGGTATATCGCAGGATTTTTCTTGGAGCTAGTGACAGGAGTTGAACCTGCAACCCACTGATTACAAATCAGTTGCGCTGCCATTGCGCCACACTAGCGAACACTACCAGAATAGTATACCACCAGCGGGCGGGTTTGGCAAGGCTGATTTTTTTGATTTCCGGGTTTGTTTGCGGGCCGGTGTTGCCGCCGCAGGCAGACGGTCTGCTCACTGCGCCGCAAGGGCCTGCTGGATCTTGGCAAAATCCTCCAGCGTCAGAGCTTCGGGGCGGATGCGGGCATCGAACCCGGCCGCTTCAATGGCAGCGATGACCGACTCCTTGGAGCGGCCAAGGCCGCTGGCGATGGCGTTGGCGGCGGTCTTGCGGCGCTGCCCGAAGGCCGCGCGGATAAGGGCAAAGTAGCCGTCCTCATCTTCCACCTGCACTGCGGGGGTGGGGCGGATGTCCATCCGGACCACGGCGCTGGTCACCTTAGGGGCCGGGTAGAAGCTGCCCGGTGCGGCGGTGAACATCATCTTCGACTTTGCGTAGTAGCTCACCGCGCAGCTGATGGCGCTGGAAGCGCGTGTGCCGGGGGCTGCGGCCAGGCGGTCGGCGGCCTCCTTCTGGACCATGACGGTCAGGCTCTCCACAGGCAGGCGGTCGCCCAGCAGCTTCATGACGATGGGGCTGGTGATATAATAGGGCAGGTTGGCGCAGACGGCCACCGGCATTCCGGGGAACTCCTCCTCAATGAGGGCGCGGAGGTCCACCTTGAGCACATCGTTCATGACCAGCTTGAAGTTGTCCACACCGGCCATCGTCTCCTCCAGCAGGGGCGGCAGGCGCTCGTCCACCTCAATGGAGACGACCTTTGCGGCGCGTCGGGCCAGCTCGCGGGTCAGCACACCGATGCCGGGGCCGATCTCGATGACGCCATAGCGCCGATCCACGCCGCTGGCATCCACGATCTTGAGGGGCAGACCGGGGTTGATGATGAAGTTCTGGCCAAAGCCCTTGGATAGGGCAAAATCATATTTCTCGCACAGGGCGCGGACGTAAGACAGGTCGGTCAGCTCCGGCATAAGTTTCCATCCTTTCTTCGGGCAAAAAGGCCTCCGGCAGGAGCGCCGGGGGCCTTTGCGGTATCTGGTTTCGTTTATTCTGCGGTGGAAGAGGCCGTTTCCTCGCTGGAAGCGGCACCTTCGGCAGCGGTCTCACTGGACGCAGCGGCCTCCGAAGAAGCTGCCTCGGCCGCCGCGCTGTCGGCCGCCGCGCTGTCGGCTGCGGTGCTGTCGGAAGCAGCTTCGCTGGAAGCTGCCTCGTTGACGCCGCTGACGGTGGTGGTGCCGCTCATCTGCTGCGCCGTGCTGACGGCACGCTGGATCTGCGGGTCGTTCTCTACGGTGTAATCGTAATATGCGGTCTGCTCATCCGCCGTCAGCGGGCGGTCCACATCCACGCTCAGGCCGGTGCCGTCGAAGCAGCTGCCGTCGCCGCAGATGAGCTTTGCCACGGTGATGACCACGGCACTGCCATCGGAAAGGCGCTGAGGGCTGCTCTGGATGGTGCCCTTGCCCATCGTGGTGGTGCCCACCAGACGGGCACCGTTCAGGGTGCGCAGACTGCTGGCGAACAGCTCGGCCGCGCTGGCGGTGTTGCCATTGACCAGGCAGACCATGGGCAGGCTGACATACGAGTCGCCGGTGCTGCTGCCCAGCACGGTGCGAGTGCCGTTCTGATCCTCGGCATAGGCCAGCGTCCCCTCCGGGGCCACGAGGTCGATGCAGCTGAGGGCATCGTCCAGCAGGCCGCCGCCGTTGTCGCGGAGGTCGAAGACCAGGCTCAGGGCATTGTTGGCGCTCAGGCTGCGGATGGCGTAGTCCAGCTCACTGGGGGTAGAGGCATCGAACTGACGGATTCTGATATACCCCACATTGCCCTGCAGCATCTGGAAATCCACCGTTGTGGTCGAGTAGCCGGAATGGGTCAGGTCTACGGTGTGCTCGGTCGCCTCGCTGTCCAGCCAGGTCACATTGACGCTCGTGCCGGACTCGCCGCGCAGGCGGGTCTGGATGGCATCCACACCGCTCAGGCTCTTGACATCGGTGCCGTCCACGGCGGTGATGTAGCAGCCCACCGTGATGCCGGCCTCCTTGGCCGGGGATTCGTCGTAGACCTTGGTCACCTTGGCGTAGCCGGACTGGTCCACGGCCAGTTCCACGCCGATGCCCAGCAGGGTGCCATTCTGGGCGTTCATCAGGTCCGTGTATGCGGAGGCCGTATAATACCGGGCGTATTTATCGCCGGTGCCCAGCAGATAGCCTGCGGTCAGGCGGTCGTACAGGGTGGTCTCGTCGATCTGGTAATAATCGTTGCTGCGGACGTAGCGGTCCACCTCGGCGATCTTATTGTACATGCTCTCCTTTTCCTTCACGCTGGAAACGGTGCTGTCGAACAGGCGCATCGCCACCAGCATCGTGATGGAAAAGGTCACCGTCATGGCAAGGATCACGATGCTGACCGCCATGCCAACAGAGATTTTGCGATTCATTGTGTGGTTTCCTCCTCGGTCAGACCATCAGCATCACGACCACGCTGCCCAGCAGAGAGAGGGTGAACACCCCTGCCAGGATCAGGCAGCCCCAGCGCAGGATGCGCTTGCGTTTTTCTTCGTTCATAGGACCGAACGGCCTCCTTTGATACCATCAGGAATTATCTCATGGGAATATAACTTCTAGGATTCACGGCATTGGCCTTGGAACCGCCCTTCCAGACTTCAAGGTGGAGGTGGTTACCGGTGGAGTTGCCGGTGCTGCCCACATAGCCGATGATCTCGCCCTGCTTGACATATTTGCCCGCAGAGGTCGCCACCGAGCGCATGTGGCCGTACAGTGTGCTGTACTGGTTGCCATCCGACATCTTGCCGTGGTAGATGATGACATAGTTGCCGTAGCCGCCACTGGACCAGCCCGCCACCTGCACATAGCCGCTGGCTGCGGCATAGATGGGCGTTCCGGCAGGGGCCGCAAAGTCGGTGCCGGCGTGGAGCTTGTTCACGCCCGTCACCGGGTTCTTGCGCCAGCCGTACTCGCTGGAGATGCGGGTATAGCTCTTGAGCGGGCAGATGAAGCCGGTGAAGCTCAGCTGCGGTTTGGCCGCAGCCGCCTGGGCGATGAGCTTCTGGATCTCCTTCTTGACCGCCTCATAGTTCATCTCATCCGACTCGATGGCCGCCTGCGCATCCTTCTGGGCCTGCTGAGCCTCGGCTGCGCTCATCTTGGCGGCAGCGACGCTGGAGTTCAGCTCCTTCTGCTTTGCGCTCATCTGGTTGTTCTGTGCATCCAGATCTGCCTTTTTGCTCTGCAGGTCTGCCTTCTGCGTCTTCAGCTCGGCTCTCTGCTCTTCGAGCTGGAGCTTGTCGTTTTCCAGCGCTTCCTTCGCGTTGCGCATATTGGTCAGGATCTCGGTATCCTTGACCGAGATGTCCTGCAATGCTTCATTGAAGGTCAACAGCTCATACAGGTTGGTGACCGAGGAGAGCATCGCCACGCTGCCGCCCTCCCGCAGCTCCTGCATGGCGGCCATGTGGCCCTTGAAGGCGCTCCACTGGGCGTCGATCTCGCCCTGCTTGGCGGAGATCTCCTCCTCCTTGGCGGCGATCTCCTGCTCCTTGGCGGCGATCTCCTGCTCCTTGAGGCCGATGCTGTTCTGCACCTGGGCGATCTGCGTTTTGAGCACACTGATCTGCCCCTGGACCACCGTGACCTTTTCCTTCAGTTCGGATTCCAGAGCCTTGGCGGCCTGTTCTTTCTTTTTGGCGTCGGACAGCTCTTTTTTGTGCTGCTCGATGGATTGGCTCAGCTTGTTCAGCTTGTTCTGCAGGCTGGACATGCTGGTCGCCGCCGCGGCCGGGTAGACCGAAACGGTCAGCAGCAGGCAGGCCATGGCCAGAAACAGGCTGGCCGCCCGCATCGCGCGGCCGGGGTAGCGACTGGGTCTTGCGTGGGCGGGGCGGTGATACAGCCGGAACCCGGCCGAATGTTTTGCTTTCATCGCGGTCTCCCCCTTCGCTTACACATTCAGGTGCTTGCGGATGGAGAACATGCTGCCCAGACCGCCGATGAGCGCACCCGCCGCCAGACTGTAGAGCAGGATCGTCTGCCAGACGTTCTCCACCGGAACGAGGGCCGCACCCATGAGCATCTCCCACAGGCCGCCGAAAGTGCCGGACACCTGCACGATGTAGTAGTAGCCGCCGATACTCGCCGCCGAGGTGATCGCGCCGGAGATAAGGCCCATGGTCAGGCCCTCGATGAAGAAGGGCAGCGTGACCATGGCGTTGGTCGCGCCCACATACTTCATGATCTCGATTTCCCGCCGCCGGGCGAAGACGCTCAGGCGGATGGTGCTTCCCACCGTGATGATGCTGACCGCCATCAGGACGAGGATGACGATCTGCCCGCCCTTGGTCACGGCCCGCTGGATCTCCACGAAGGTGTGTGTCATCTCCACCGGCGCCGAGACACTGTACACGCCGGGGATGGTCTGGAAGGTCTGGCTGATGGAAGCCATCTGGCTGAGATCGCTCAGCGAGACCCGGTAGTTGGCTTTGAAGGGGTTGTCGTTTTCAAATTCGTCCAGCAGGGAGGCATAATCTGACAGGAACCCTTTGTAGGCATTCAGGGTGTCCTGCTTGGACATGAACTGCACCCCGCTGACGCCGGGGGTGGAGGCGATGCGCTCGCCCACAGCGGCGGTGGCGGCATCGTCGGCCTCCGGGTCCACGAAAACGACCATCTCGTTCTGCTGGCCCAGATAGTTGACCATGCTGTCCACATTGACCTCGGCCAGGTTTGCAAAGGTGTTCAGCGTCATGCAGACGCTCAGAGAGGCGATGCAGGCAATGGTCATGGCCCAGTGCTTGCCCAGGTTGCGCACACCGCGCCGGGTCAGGAATGCAAAGGTGGAAGGTTTCATACCAGTGCCTCCTTTCCGGTCTCCAGTGTGATCTCGCCGGTCTTCTCCAGGCTGTCCAGCGGCAGCGCCAGATCCGGTTCTGCCTCCCGGTCGGCCGGGATGTCGGAGACGATGCGGCCATCCTTCAGGGTCACGACCCGCCGGTGGAAACGGTGGACCAGCTCGTGTTCGTGGGTAACGACCAGCACGGTGATGCCCATGCCGCTCACCCGCTCCAGAAGTTCCATCATCTCAAGGCTCAGTTCGGGGTCGATGTTGCCGGTAGGCTCGTCCGCGATGACGAGCTTGGGCGCATGCGCCAGTGCGCGGGCCACGGCCACGCGCTGCTGCTCGCCGCCGGAGAGGAACTCCGGGTAGACGTTGGCCTTGTCTTCCAGATGGACCAGCTCCAGCATGTAGGGCACACGCTCCTTGATCTGTCTGCGGCCGATGTTGGTCACGTGCATGGCGAACGCGATGTTCTCATAGACCGTCATGGTGGGGATGAGGCGGAAGTCCTGGAAGATGATGCCCATCTGACGGCGCAGATAAGGGATCTTGTGGCGGCGGACCTTCGCAACATCCTTGCCGTTCACCAGGACACGGCCCTGGCTGGCCTTCTCCTCCCGGAGGATGAGCTTGAGCAGGGTGGATTTGCCTGCGCCGGAGTGGCCCAGCAGGAAGACGAACTCGCCGTCGTCCACATGGAAGTTGATGTCCTCCAGCGCGGGCTTCGTGCCCTTTTTATATTGCTTGGAAACATGTTCAAAATCAATCATCAGTTTAGTTGCTCCTGACGTAGTTATTTGGTCAGTACCCAAAAAGAACCGGCCAGCATCGGTTGCGAGCGGCCGGTTCCAGCGCCGGCGGCTTTGTGCCGCACAGCGAACATCAATATTTGGCCGGGTTGTTGGACAGGTACTTCTTGACCATCAATGCTACCTTGAAGACGATAGCGTCGTCGAACTCACGCAGGTCCAGGCCGGTCAGCTTTTTGATCTTTTCCAGACGATACACCAGCGTATTGCGGTGGACGAACAGGCCGCGGCTGGTCTCAGAGACGTTCAGGTTGTTCTCGAAGAAGCGCTGGATGGTGAACAGCGTCTCCTGATCCAGGCTCTCGATGCTGCCCTGCTTGAACACCTCACGCAGGAACATCTCGCACACGGTGGTGGGCAGCTGGTAGATCAGGCGGGCGATGCCGAGGTTGTCGTAGCGGATGATCTGCTTCTCGGTATCGAAGACCTTGCTCACCTCCATGGCGATCTGGGCTTCCTTAAAGGAGGTGGCCAGATCCTTCACATTGGAGATGGGGGTGCCGATGCCCACGACCGCCTTGATGTAATGCTCGCCGGACAGGGTATCCACGATGCTGGCCGCCAGCTTTTCCATATCGGTGCGGTCGATGCCCTTGCGGATCTCCTTGACCAGAACGGTGTCGGTCTCGCTGATGTTGAAGACGAAGTCCTTCTGCTTATCGGGGAACAGGCTGCTGACGACATCGTAAGCGGAGATATCGCCGCCGCTGGTCACGCGCACGATGAACACGACGCGGGAAACGTCGGTTGCAAAGTGCAGCTCTCTGGCCTTGGCGTAGATATCGCCGGGCAGGATGTTGTCCAGCACCACATTCTTGATGAAGTTGGACTTGTCGAACTTTTCATCGTGATACTGCTTGATGCTCTGCAGGCTGATGGACAGCACCGCCGCGAACTGACCGGCGGTCTCGTCCGCGCCCTCCACGAAGACAGCATAGTCGTTGTGCTTGGCGCTGGAGAACTGTTGATAGGTGTAGCCATCCCGCACAAAACGGTCGCCCGCTGTCAGGCGCTCCGCCATAAAGCCTTCGCGCACTTCTCCGATCAGGTTCAGCTCCGAGCAGGAGATCACTGCACCGGTCTCATCCACCACGCCGACCACACGGTCGATTGCGTCTTTCATCTGGTAGATCACGCTCTGGAATACTCTATTGGCCATAAATGGATACCCCTTTTCCTCTTTTGTGCAAGCCGCAGGGGCGAGATTGTGATTTTTAACAATTTCGCCGCATTACATTATCTATTTTACACAAAAGAATTTACTTTTGCAACATATTTCACCAAAAAATTTTTATTTTTCTTGTTGAAATTATCTTTCAGGGGTCTGACACGGCCTAAAAAGCGCCTTTTTGCGTGGTTCTTATCTGTATTCTACCGGGAAATTGTGATGTTTTTTTGAAAATGGGGTGAAAAGCCGACCCCTTCAGCCGGTAATTTCTGCCACTTCAGCGTCCGAAAGCTCCCGCCACTGCCCCGGCGCAAGGGCCGCATCCAGCGCAAGGCCGCCGATGGCGTCCCGGTGCAGGGCGTTGACCCCCGCGCCGTAAACGCCGAACATCCGCTTGATCTGGTGGTAGACCCCCTGTTTGAGCAGCACCCGTACCGTCAGGCCGTCGGGCGTCAGGGCCTCCACCTCGGCGGGGGAAAGCGCTGTGCCGTCCGCCAGGGTGACACCCGCCGCAAAGCCCGCTTTCATTTCAGCAGTCAGCGGCGTGTCCAGCGTGACGGTGTAGGTCTTGGAGACATGGCGCTTCGGGGCCAGGATGTCGTGGGCAAAGCCGCCGTCATCCGTCAGCAGCACGAAGCCGGTGCTGGTCTTGTCCAGCCGCCCGGCCGGGAACAGTTCCCGCCGGGGGTAGGCATCGCCCAGCAGGTCCACGACGGTGGTGTCCCGCTTGTCGGTGGAGGCGCTGACCACACCTTCGGGCTTGTTCAGCATGATGTAGACGAACTTCTGGTACGCCAGCGGTCTCCCTTCCACGGCCACCATATCCGTCTCCCGGAGCTGGGTGTCCCCTTTTTTGCAGAGCGTGCCGTTCACGGTCACTTTCCCCTTTTGCAGCAGCGTCTTCGCCTCGCTCCGGGTGCACTGGGCCGTCTCGGCCAGATATTTATCCAATCGCATGGGTTCTCCTTGTGATAGCAAAGCTGCGCCCTGCCAAAACAGCAAGGCGCAGCAAATCTTATTTCACGCTTCTTCGCGCAGTCTTCCATTTTTGCCGGAAGGCGGCAGAACAGCTCGCCTGCTTTTACACGCTCAAAGAAGCATGCTGCTCGATCGCATCGGGGTTGGCGTCAAAGATGGGCTTGAGGATGTGGGCGATGAACTCCTCCACCTGCTGGGGAGCGCGGCCCACAAAGTTTTCGGGCACCAGACCGGCCACGATCTCCTCTTTGGTCAGGCCAAAGGCAGGGTCTGCGGCGATGCGGTCCACCATATCGTTGGGCAGGCCCTCTTCCTTGACCTGCTTGCCTGCGGCAATGGCATGCTGGCGCAGGCGCTCGTGCAGCTCCTGACGGTTGCCGCCCTTTTCCACGGCCTGCATCATGATGTTCTCACTGGCCATGAAGGGCAGCTCCGCCATCAGACGGCTGCGGACGACCTTGGGGTAGACCACGATGCCGTCGGTGACGTTCAGCATGATGTTCAGGATGGCGTCTGCCGCCAGGAAGCCCTCGGCCATGGCAACGCGCTTGTTGGCGCTGTCGTCAAGGGTGCGCTCAAACCACTGGGTGCCGGTGGTGAAGCTGGGGTTCAGCACGTCCACCATCAGATAGCGGCTCAGTGCGCAGATGCGCTCGCAGCGCATGGGGTTGCGCTTGTACGGCATGGCGGAGGAACCGATCTGGTTCTTCTCGAACGGCTCTTCCATTTCCTTGAAGTTGGCCAGCAGGCGCAGGTCAGTGGCGAACTTCATGCAGCTCTGGGCAATGCCGGCCAGCGCGTTGAGGATGAAGGAATCCACCTTGCGGCTGTAAGTCTGGCCGGAGACCGGGATGACGGCTTCGGGGTCGAAGCCCATCTCCTCGGCAATGGAAGCATCCACGGCACGGATCTTATCCGCGTCGCCCTTGAACAGCTCCATAAAGGAGGCCTGGGTGCCGGTGGTGCCCTTGACGCCGCGCAGCTGCAGCACAGCCAGACGATGGTCGATCTCCTGCAGGTCCATCACCAGCTCATTGGCCCACAGGGTCGCGCGCTTGCCCACGGTGGTGGGCTGAGCGGGCTGGCAGTGGGTGTAGGCCATGCAGGGCATGTCCTTGTACTCCTCGGCAAAACGGGCCAGCTTGGCCAGCACGCCGATGAGCTTTTTGCGGATGAGCTCCAGACCCTGACGCATCACGATGATGTCGGTGTTGTCGCCGACGTAGCAGCTGGTCGCACCCAGATGGATGATGCCTGCCGCCTTGGGGCACTGCTGGCCGTAGGCGTAGACATGGCTCATGACGTCGTGGCGGACCAGCTTCTCGCGGGCAATGGCGACATCGTAGTTGATATCGTCCACATGGGCTTCCAGCTCCTCCACCATTTCGGGGGTGATGTTGGTCAGGCCCTGCTTCATCTCTGCGCGGGCCAGCGCCACCCACAGACGGCGCCAGGTGCGGAACTTGTTGTCATCCGAGAAGATGTACTGCATCTCATCGGAGGAGTAACGGGTGGAAAACGGGCTGATATAGCGGTCATGCTGAGACATTGGAAATCCTCCTACGCCCCCGGTCACTTGCACGAGGGCAGATTTTACTCGGTGCAGCCTCTCTGATTTTTATCCTTCTATACAACCTCTCCGTCTCACTTCGTTCGACAGCTCCCCTTGTAGGGGAGCCCTTGGCATCACGATACAGTTTCTGCTTTTTACGGCAGCAGCATGGTATGCCATGCGAACGAAGCCCTGCGGTACGCCAGAGGCTCTCCTACCAGGAGAGCTGGCACGGCGCAGCCGTGACTGAGAGGTTGTACGAAGGAACTCATCAATTGCAACGGAAAGGCCGATATCTTTATTCTACCATCAAATCTTGAAATAGTCTACGCCGCCCTCAAAGATCGGCTGGTACTTGTCACCAGTGACGTTCTTGTACAGGTACTCGCCGCTGCGCTCGGAGTGGCCCATCTTGCCGAAGACGCGGCCATCCGGGCTGGTGATGCCCTCGATGGCGAGGAGCGAGCCGTTGGGGTTGTAGCGCTGATCCATGGTGGGCTGGCCGTCCAGATCCACATACTGCGTGGCGACCTGGCCGTTCCGGACCAGCTTGTCCAGCACGTTCTGCGGGGCCACGAAGCGGCCCTCGCCGTGGCTGATGGCCACGGTGTGCTCGTCGCCCACAGCACAGTTGCTCAGCCAGGGGCTGCCGGTGGAGGCGATGCGGGTGCGGACCAGCATGCTCTGATGGCGGCCGATGGTGTTGAAGGTCAGGGTCGGGTCATAGCTGGTGATGGGGCGGATATCGCCGTAGGGCACCAGACCCAGCTTGATGAGGGCCTGGAAGCCGTTGCAGATGCCCAGCATCAGGCCGTCGCGCTTCTGCAGCAGCTCACGCACTGCCTCGGTGACAGCGGGGTTGCGGAAGAAGGAGGCGATGAACTTGGCACTGCCGTCCGGCTCGTCGCCGCCGGAGAAGCCGCCCGGCAGCATGACGATCTGGCTCTCGCCGATGGCCTTGACCAGTGCTTCGCAGCTGGCGGTGACGTCCGCCGGGGTCAGGTTGCGGATGACAAGGATCTCCGGGTCGGCACCGGCGCGCGCAAAGGCATGGGCGGTGTCGTACTCGCAGTTGGTGCCGGGGAAGACCGGGATGATGACCTTCGGTTTTGCCACGCCGATCTTAGGCGCAGCGGCGGGAGCTTCCAGCCGGCCGTTGATCTTGTCCACATTGGCACCGGCCTTGCGGTAGGGGTAGACCGGCTCCAGTTTGGACTCCCAGATCTCCTGCAGCTCGGCCATATCCAGCGTTTCGCCGCAGCACTCGAAGGTGTAGTCCTTGGTGGTCTCGCCCAGCAGCTCACCGGCAGGCGAATCGGACACCATTTCCAGCACGATGGAGCCGTACATGGGCGCAAACATCTCCGCCGTGGTCTTGTCGGCCATCATCTTGAAGCCGATGCGGTTGCCCAGACCCATCTTGAACAGAGCCTCAGCCAGACCGCCGTAGCCCACCGAGCAGGCAGCGGCGACCATACCCTCTTCGATGAGCTGCTCGACCATCTTGTAGTTGGCCTTCAGCGAGAAGAAGTTGGGGCAGCCGGTCTCCGGGTCCAGAATGGGCCGCACCAGCACGACGGTGCTTTCCGGCTTCTTGAACTCGGTCGAGATCACCCGGCCGGCCTTGCCGATGGCCGTCGCGAACGAGACGAGCGTGGGCGGCACATCCAGCTGCTCGAAGGAGCCGGACATGCTGTCCTTGCCGCCGATGGAGGCGATGCCAAGGCCCATCTGGGCATCCAGTGCGCCCAGCAGAGCGGCCAGCGGCTTGCCCCAGCGCTCCGGCTTGGAGCCCAGGCGCTCGAAGTATTCCTGGAAGGTCAGGTAGGCATCCTCATAGCGGAAGCCGGAGGCGACCAGCTTGGTCACGCTCTCGACCACCGCCATCCGGGCACCCACATACTGGTTGGCGCTCATCAGGTAGGGGTTGTAGCCCCATGCCATGCCGGAGCAGGTGGTAGTCTCGCCGTCCACGGGCAGCTTTGCCACCATGGCGTTCTGCGGGGTCAGCTGGTGTGCGCCGCCGAAGGGCATCAGGACGGTGGCGGCACCGATGGTGGAGTCGAACCGCTCGGACAGGCCCTTCTTGCTGCACACGTTCAGGTCACCCACCATGTTCTTCATCTTCTGGGCGAAGGTGATGCCGGACCACTGGGGCTGCCAGACGGTGCCCTGCTCCACATGGACGTTCTGGTGCTTCTCTGCACCGTTGGAGTTCAGGAACTCGCGGCTGATGTTGACGATGGACACCCCGTTCCACACCATGTTCAGGCGCTTTTCCTCGGTGACTTTGGCCACGGGAGTCGCTTCGAGGTTTTCTTCGGTGGCGATGGCGATGAACTTGTCCACATCCTCCGGGGCAAGGGCCACGGCCATGCGCTCCTGGCTCTCGCTGATGGCCAGCTCGGTGCCGTCCAGACCGTCATATTTCTTGGTGACCTTGTTCAGGTCGATGTACAGGCCGTCGGCCAGCTCGCCGATGGCAACCGAAACGCCGCCCGCACCAAAGTCGTTGCAGCGCTTGATCATCTTGCAGGCGTCCTCGCGGCGGAACAGACGCTGGAGCTTGCGCTCGATGGGGGCATTGCCCTTCTGGACCTCGGCACCGCAGTGGTCGAGGCTGCCCAGATTGTGGGCCTTGGAAGAGCCGGTGGCACCGCCGATGCCGTCGCGGCCGGTGCGGCCGCCCAGCAGGACGATGACGTCGCCGGGAGCCGGGCACTCGCGGCGGACGTGGGAAGCGGGGGTCGCGCCCACGACGGCGCCGATCTCCATCCGCTTGGCCACATAGCCGGGGTGGTAGATCTCATCGACCTGGCCGGTGGCAAGGCCGATCTGGTTGCCGTAGGAAGAGTAACCGGCGGCAGCGGTCGTCACCAGCTTGCGCTGGGGCAGCTTGCCGGGCAGCGTCTCGCTGACGGGCTTGAGCGGGTCGCCCGCACCGGTCACGCGCATGGCCTGATAGACGTAGCTGCGGCCGGACAGCGGGTCGCGGATGGCACCGCCGATGCAGGTGGCTGCGCCGCCGAACGGCTCGATCTCGGTGGGGTGGTTGTGGGTCTCGTTCTTGAAGAGGAACAGCCAGTCCTCATCCTTGCCGTTGACGTCACACTTGATCTTGACGGTGCAGGCGTTGATCTCCTCGGACTCGTCGAGGTTCTTCAGGATGCCCTGCTTCTTCAGCTCCTTGGCACCGATGGTGGCCAGGTCCATCATGCAGCGGGGCTTCTTGGTGCGGCCCAGATCCTCGCGCATGGCCATGTAGCGGTCAAAGGCCTCCTGCACCACAGCATCGTCGATCTGCACATCGTCCAGGATGGTGCCGAAGGTGGTGTGGCGGCAGTGGTCAGACCAGTAGGTGTCGATCATCCGGATCTCGGTGATGGTGGGGTCCCGGTGCTCACCGCGGAAATAGTCCTGGCAGAACCGGATATCGCCCAGGTCCATGGCCAGACCCTTTTCCTCGATGAACTTCTTCAGGCCCTCTTCGTCCAGCTCATTGAAGCCGTCCAGCACTGCCACGGAGCTGGGGATGGGGTACTCCATCTTCAGGGTATCCTTCTTTTCCAGGCTTGCCTCGCGGGCCTCCACCGGATTGATGACATACTTCTTGATCTCCTCCACCTGCGCCTCGGTCAGGCTGCCCTGCAGCAGATAGACGCGGGCCGAGCGGACGAGCGGGCGCTCGCCCTGGCTGATGAGCTGGATGCACTCGGCAGCCGAGTCGGCGCGCTGGTCGAACTGGCCGGGCAGATACTCCACAGCAAAGGACACACCCTCAAACTGAGGCAGCGCGTCGTAGGTGTCATCCACCGGCGGCTCGCTGAACACGGTGGATGCGCACTGCTGGAACAGTGCCTCGTCGATGCCCTCCACGTCGTAGCGGTTGAGCAGGCGCAGGCCGGTCAGGCCAGACACGCCCAGCAGCGACACCAGTTCATTCTTCAGCCCCTCAGCTTCCACGTCGAAGCCGGGTTTCTTTTCCACATAGATACGATATACCATAGGAATTTATCCTCTCTTTCAGTGACTCACCCTCTCCGTCAGCGCTGGCGCGCTGCCACCTCTCCCAAAGGGCGAGGCATTGGCAGGACGGTCTTGAAACTGCTGGATGAATCACGCTTTATTTAACCCAAACGTTCGGGCTCCGCGACAGAGGTCAGCAACTGCTGCCAATCGGGACAGGGCCCCGCTGCATGAGAGCCACCGGCGACAACGCGCAGACCTGCCCGATATGCCAATGGCTCTCCCTCCGGGAGAGCTGGCGCGCAAGCGCCTGAGAGGGCTTACCCTTCTGCGATCGCCTTCAGGGCCCGCAGACCGATATCCGTCCGCTTGTGCAGCTTTTCGAAGGAGATCTTCTCGGCTGCCGCATAAGCCTGGGTGACGGCGGCGGTCAGCCGGGGTGCTGTAGCGGTGACGCCCAGCACACGGCCTCCGTTGGTGACGAGGGTGCCGTCCTCGGTGATGGCCGTGCCGGAGTGGTAGACGGTGATGTTCTCCTCCCCTGCCAGCTGGCCGTTGGTCAGGCCGGAGATGGGCTTGCCCTTTTCATACTGGACGGGATAGCCGCCGGAAGCCAGGATGACACAGGCGGCGGCACCATCGGAGAACCGGACCTCGGTGTCGGCCAGCGTACCATTGGTGCAGGCCGTCATGATCTGCAGCAGGTCGCTCTCCAGCAGCGGCAGCACGACCTGCGTTTCCGGGTCGCCAAAGCGGCAGTTGTACTCGATGACCTTCGGGCCGTCCGGGGTGAGCATGAGGCCGAAGTAGAGGCAGCCCTTGAAAGGGCAGCCCTCGGCGTTCATGGCCCGGATGGTGGGCAGGAAGATCTTCTCCATGCACTCGGCAGCGATGGCCGGGGTGTAGTAGGGGTTCGGGGCCACAGTGCCCATGCCGCCGGTGTTCAGGCCGGTGTCGTGGTCGTTGGCCCGCTTGTGGTCCATGCTGGACACCATGGGCTTGACCACCTTGCCGTCGGTGAAGCTCAGCACACTGACCTCCGGGCCGGTGAGGAACTCTTCGACCACGACATGGTTGCCGGAAGCGCCGAACTTCTTGTCCAGCATGATCTCCTTCACGCCGTCGGCGGCCTGCTGCTCGTTCTCACAGATGAGCACACCCTTGCCCAGAGCCAGACCATCTGCCTTGATGACGACAGGGTACTTTCCCTCGGCCCGGATGTAGTCCATGACCTTGGCCGGGTCGTCAAACGTCTCATACCTGGCGGTGGGAATGCCGTATTTCTTCATCAGGTCTTTGGAGAAGACCTTGGAAGCCTCGATGCGGGCCGCTGCCTTATCCGGGCCGAAAGCCGGGATACCGACCGCTGCCAGCGCATCGACCATGCCCAGAGCCAGCGGGTCGTCCTGCGCGACGACGACGTAATCGAACTGTTCCTCCGCTGCAAACGCGACCATGGTGTCCACATCGGTGGCCTTGATGTTCTTGCACTTGGCGTCATAGCTGATGCCGCCGTTGCCGGGTGCGCACCAGATCTCGCCGCAGTCCGGGCTCTTCTTCAATGCCTTGATGATGGCGTGCTCACGTCCGCCGCCGCCAACGACTAATATTTTTTTAGCCATATTCTATCTCCTAAACTCTCGTGTTCCATCCACATCCTCCCCTCTCCGTCATCGCTCACGCGATGCCACCTCCCCCAAAGTGGGAGGCACTGGCGAGTCGGTTCTGGCCCTGCTGACTGCCTGGGTTCGACCCGCCATAAAGATGTGGGCCTTGCCGCTCAGGCAAGCTGCTGCTTTTCGAAGCAGCGGAGCCCAATAGCTTCCGGAACATCGGGCCTTATCTGTCCAGCATTCTCTCTATCGTCCTGCCAAAGGCTCCCACTTTGGGGGAGCTGGCGCGAAGCGCCTGAGAGGGTCAGTGATGGAACAGCCGGATGCCGCAGAAGGCCATCGCGATGTCGTACTTGTTGCAGGTGTCGATGACCTGCTGGTCGCGGATGGAGCCGCCGGGCTGGACGATGGCGGTCACGCCGGAACGGCGGGCGCGCTCGATGTTGTCGCCAAACGGGAAGAACGCATCCGACCCCAGCGAAACGCCGGTGACATGGCGCAGGTATTCCTTCTTTTCCTCGGCGGTCAGAGGAGCGGGCTGCTCGGTGAAGGTCTCGGCCCAGACATCGTCGCCGATGACATCTTCGGGCGTATCGCCGATGTAAACATCAATGGCATTGTCGCGGTTGGGCTTGGAGACATCGTCGCGGAAGGGCAGGTTCAGCACCTTGTCCATGTGGCGCAGCTGCCAGTTGTCGGCCTTCTGGCCCGCCAGACGGGTGCAGTGGATGCGGCTCTGCTGGCCGGCACCCACGCCGATGGTCTGGCCGTTGTAGGTATAGCAGACGCTGTTGGACTGGGTGTATTTCAGGGTGATGAGGGCGATGACGAGGTCGCGCTTCTGCTCCTCCGAGACGGTCTTGTTCTCGGTGACCCAGTTGGTCAGCATGGTGTCGGCGTTGATGACCAGCTCGTTGCGGCCCTGCTCGAAGGTGATGCCGTACACCTGCTTGTGCTCCACCGGGGCGGGCTTATACTCCGGGTCGATGGCGACCACGTTGTAGTTGCCCTTCTTCTTGCCGGACAGGATGGCCAGAGCCTCCGGCTCGTAGCCCGGTGCGATGATGCCGTCGGACACTTCGTGCTGGATGAGCTTTGCGGTGGGCACGTCGCAGACATCCGACAGGGCGATCCAGTCACCGAAGGAGGACATCCGGTCCGCACCGCGGGCGCGGGCATAGGCGCAGGCCAGCGGAGACAGCTCAAGATCCGGTGCGATGTGGTACATCTTCCGCTCCACCTCGGTCAGGGGCAGGCCCAGGGCCGCACCGGCCGGGGAAACATGCTTGAAGGATGCCGCTGCGGGCTGGCCGCAGGCCGCTTTCAGCTCCTGGACCAGCTGGATGGAGTTGAGTGCATCCAGAAAATTGATGTAGCCGGGCTTGCCGTTCAGAACGGTCACGGGCAGGTCGGAGCCGTCTTCCATATAAATGCGGCTGGGCTTCTGGTTGGGGTTGCAGCCGTACTTCAGTGCCAGTTCGTTCATCCGTACTTCCTCCTTATTCTGCGCTTTCTGCGGCCAGAGCTTCCAGCTCTTCGGGCAGCAGGGCGGGTTCTTCGGGGTCTTCCTCGTCGTCGTACACGGCGTCGTATTTGTTGAAGATCATGTCGCCGGTCTCGCCGGTATCCAGGTCGATGACGCGGGCAAACAGGCTGACCTTATTGTCGGAGTTCAGGTTCTGCCACAGGCCGTGGGCGAAATCGCCGATGGTGCGGGGGCAGGCAAAGCGGAGCGGCTCGCCCTCAAAGCTGGGGATGGGGGCACCGTTGTGCTTGTAGGTGCTGATGAAGTGGCCCTCGCCTGCAACGGGCTGCGGATAATCGAAGAAGTAGCGCTGGACGCTCTCGCCGTTGCCATCGGCAGACTTCAAAATGCTCATCTGATAGCTGCCATCCTCATACACCACAGCGGAGATGCGGGGGGTGTAGTTGGGGCCGTCCGGCTCAAAGGTGCGGGTGCGCAGGGCATCTGCAAAGCTCTTTCCCCGGCTCATGAGGTCGTAGATGGTATCGGTCTGGTCGCCGTTGGTCACGATCTGGGTCTTGCCCAGGGTCAGCACGGGGTTGTAGATGATGAGGCTGGGGTCTTCCAGCTTATCGGGGTCTGCGGCCACGGTGCAGATGCCGCCCCGCTCCGGGATGGGGTCGAACACGCGGTTGCGGCTGTTCTCGCTGCGGCCCATGATAAAATAGCCAATGAACATCTGGCGGCCGTCCGGAGCCATGGCCACTGCGATGCCGCGGCCAGGATACTCGTTGGAGGCCAGATATTCGTTCAGGTCGATCTTTTCCATACTGTTCTCCTTTATTGATGTTTTCCGCCTGCGGCAGAAAAACACTCACTGAACTTCGCCATCACAAATCATACGCACTGCCTGCGGCAGCAGCTTCCACTCAGCCTGCTCCATCACCCGCTTCTGCAGCACTTCGGGAGTGTCGCCGGGCAGGATGTCCACGGCCTTCTGCAACAGGATGGGCCCGCCGTCGCACTCCTCATTGACGAAGTGGACGGTCGCACCGGTCACCTTGCAGCCGCGGGCCAGTGCCGCCTCGTGGGGGCGCAGGCCGTACATGCCGGGCCCGCAGAAGGACGGAATGAGGGCCGGGTGGACGTTCAGGATGCGGCGCGGGTAGGCCGCAATGACGCTGGGCCCCAGCACGGACAGGAATCCGGCCAGCACCACGAGGTCGATGTGGTGGCTTTTCAATGTATCCAGCAGAGCGGCGTCGAACTCTTCGCTGTTCGGGTAATCCTTGCGGCGGACGACGCAGCCCTCCACCCCGGCTTTCGCAGCGCGTTCCAGCGCATAGACGCCGGGCTTGGAGGCCACGACGAGGGTGATTTTGCCGTTGGGGTTCTCTCCACGGGCTTCGCTGTCCAGCAGGGCCTGCAGATTGGTGCCGCCGCCGGACACTAACACGGCGATGTTCAGCACAGTTCGACCCCCTCGCCCTCTGCGATAACGCCCAGCCGATAGGCTTCCGGCTCACCGTTTGCGTGGAGGATGGCCAGCGCCTTGTCGGCCTGCTCCGCGGGGACGGTCAGCACCATGCCGACGCCCATGTTGAAGGTGTTGAACATATCGTGCTCGGAGATGCCGCCCACCTTCTCCATCAGGTGGAAGAGCGCCGGGGTGCGGACGTCCGCCTTGCGGATCCGGGCGCAGCAGCCCTTCTTCAGGCTGCGGGGGATATTCTCATAGAAGCCGCCGCCGGTGATGTGGGAGATGCCCTTGACATCCACCTCTTCCAGCACCTTGAGCACCGGCTTGACGTAGATCTTGGTGGGGGCCAGCAGGGCCTCGCCCAGCGTCTTGCCGCCCAGCTCTGCGGGAGCCGTCTTCAGGACATCGGGGTCGTTGTCGATATCAAAAATCTTGCGCACCAGTGAGAAACCGTTGGAGTGCACACCCGTGGAGGGCAGGGCCAGGATGACATCGCCGGGCTTCATGGTCTCGTTGCTCAGGATCTTCTCCTTGTCCACGACGCCCACGGTGAAACCGGCCAGGTCGTACTCGTCCTCCGGCATCATGCCCGGATGCTCGGCCGTCTCGCCGCCCACCAGAGAGCAGTCGGCCTGGACGCAGCCCTCGGCCACGCCCTTGACGATCTCTGCGATCTTCTCCGGGATGTTGCGGCCGCAGGCGATGTAGTCCAGGAAGACCAGCGGCTTGGCACCGGCGCAGATGACGTCGTTGACGCACATGGCCACGCAGTCGATGCCGATGGTGTCATGCTTGTTCAGGAGCATGGCCAGCTTCAGCTTGGTGCCGACGCCGTCGGTGCCGGAGATGAGGACCGGGTGCTTGTAACCGGTGCAGTCCAGCTCAAACAGGCCGCCGAAGCCGCCCAGACCGCCGATGCAGTGCTCGTTCATGGTGCGGGCGACATACTGCTTCATCAGTTCAACGGAACGATAACCGGCGGTGATATCCACACCGGCTGCTGCGTAGCTTTCCGAATAGCTCTTTTCCATGGTCTTACTCTCCTAACTTTTTTGCGTCCTTGGGACGGTCGTTCAGGTGGCGTTCATGAATATCGGTCGAAAGCACCTCGTCGGGCTTGACGGCATATTCGCCGGTGAAGCAGGCGGTGCAGAAGCCGCAGGAAGCGTTCTTTGCCAGCCGGACCACATGGTCTGTGGACAGGTAGCCCAGCGTATCCGCGCCGATGACCTCATTGATCTGCTCCACGGTGCGGCCGGTGGCAACCAGCAGCTTCTGGTCCGGAATGTCGGTGCCGAAATAGCAGGGATATTTGAAGGGCGGGGCCGACACGCGGAAGTGGACCTCCGCTGCACCGGCGTCCCGCAGCAGCTTGATGATGCGGGCAGAGGTGGTGCCGCGCACGATGGAGTCATCCACCAGCACGACCCGCTTGCCCTTAACGGTGCTGGACACGACGTTCAGCTTGATGCGCACACTGTTCTCGCGCTGCTTCTGGCTGCCCTGGATGAAGGTGCGGCCAATGTATTTGTTCTTGATGAAGCCGATGCCGTAGGGGATGCCGCTCTCCTCGGAGTAGCCGAGGGCGGCGTCGAGGCCGGAGTCCGGCACACCGATGACCACATCGGCCTCCACAGGGTGCTCCTGCGCCAGGAAGCGGCCTGCCTGCTTGCGGGCCTCGTGGACCGAGCTGCCCTCGATGATGCTGTCCGGGCGGGAGAAGTAGATGTACTCGAAGACGCACATCTGGGTGTCCTTCCGGCCGCAGTGATCCTTGATGCTGCGCAGCTCGCCGGTGCGGGTGTCGGCCACGACGATCTCGCCGGGCTCCACATCCCGCAGAAGCGAAGCACCGGCCGCATCCAGCGCACAGCTCTCGCTGGCGAAGACGTAACCGCCGCCGGGCAGCGTACCGATGCACAGAGGCCGGTAGCCGCGCGGGTCACGCACTGCGATGAGCTTGGTGGCCGACATGATGACGAGGCTGTAGGCACCCTCCAGCACATCCATCGTCTTGCTGATGGCCGTCTCGATGCTGCCCATCCGCAGCCGGTTGCGGGTGACGAGGTAGCAGATGACCTCGGTATCGGAGGAGCCGTGGAAGATGGCACCCTCGTTTTCCAGCTGGCGACGAAGCTCCAGCGCGTTGGTCAGGTTGCCGTTGTGGCACAGGGCCATCGTGCCCCGGCCATGCCGGACGATCATGGGCTGGGCGTTGGCCCGCACCCGGCTCCCGGCGGTGGCATAGCGGACATGGCCGGTGGCCATGTGGGCCGTGGGGCTGGACACCGACGCCAGCACCGCCGGGGTGAACACCTCGTTCACCAGGCCGAGGTCCCGGTGGCCGGTGATGACGCCATCGTCGTTGACGGCGATGCCGCAGCTCTCCTGGCCGCGGTGCTGCAAAGCGTACAGGGCTGAGTAGGCTGCGGCTGCCACATCCTCGGTCCCGGCACGGTCATAGATGCCGAACACACCGCACTCTTCGTGCAGCGGATATGCAAAATCAGACATTAGAGTTCCTCAATTTCTTTCTGAAGTTTCTGTTCCTTGGCCGCGATCTGCTGCGCCATGGCAGCGCGCTCAGCGTCCAGCTTCCCGGCCAGCGCATCGTCGCTGAGAGCCAGGATCTCTGCCGCCAGCCAAGCGGCGTTCTTGGCACCGTTCAGCGCCACGGTGGCCACCGGGATGCCGCTGGGCATCTGCACCGTGGCCAGCAGTGCGTCCAGACCGTCCATCGCGCCGCCCTTCATCGGGATGCCGATGACCGGCAGCGTGGTGTTGGCCGCAAAGGCACCGGCCAGATGGGCCGCCATGCCGGCGGCGCACAGGATGACGCCGAAGCCGTTGGCCTTCGCGTTCCGGGCAAACTCTGCCGCCTCCGCCGGGGTGCGGTGCGCCGACAGGATGTGTGCCTCGAACGGGATGTCCAGCGCCTTGAGCTGGGCGCAGGCCCCCTTCACCACCGGCCAATCGCTGTCCGAACCCATGATCACAGCAACTTTACGAATCATATTTCCGAGCCTCTCTTTCTCTCTTTCCAGACTCCGTGCAAACAAAAAAGGCTGTGATGCAACTACACCACGGCCTTTTGATCCTACGGTCTGTGCAGAACACGCCCGCATGAGGTTACACGGATGCCCTGGTATCCAGTCGCACACAGACGGCGAATGGTTCCAAGCAGCAGTTCCAGCATTCCGTATTCCTCCAAATTCTCTGCGGGGATTCCCTGTTCCATCCTCTGGAACGGTGCGCTCTGCGCCGCACCGTCCTTCTGATACATACAGTTTACGGCAAAAGATCCGCTTTGCAAAGGGTGTTTGGGCAAATTCTCCCTTGTGTTCTCTTGCTCCAAAAAACTTTCAAAAGTTTTGTGCAGTTTCGACACTCATTTTCTTTTTAAGTATGACTTATTTGTGGAATATATTTTAGGGGGGGACAAACCCTCTCAGTCTCGCTTGCGCTCGACAGCTCTCCCAAAGGGAGAGCCACTGGCGAGCCGGTTTTGGCTCTACTGACCGCGCAGGCTCATCCTGCCGGAAGGCGGCGGGCTTCGCTGTTCAGGCTGGCAGCTGCTGCCAATGAGAACAAGGCCCTGCTGCGTGGGAGCCGTAAGGCGACAACGTGCAAACCTGCCCGGTCTGCCAATGGCTCCCCCTATGGGGGAGCTGCCGCCACAGGCGGCTGAGAGGGTTTCTCAAAAAATAATCCGCGCCGTCGTGGCCCGTGCCGCCTTGATGAGGTCGGCCGGTGCGCAGCAGACCTGCGTACCGATGCGGCCGCCGGAGACATAGACCTTCTCCTGCGCGAGGACGCTCTCGTCGAACACGGTGGTATACTGCTTCTTCATGCCCACCGGGCTGCAGCCGCCGCGCACATAGCCGGTGACTTTGTTGATGTCGGCCACATGGATCATGGCGACGCTCTTTTCGCCCACGCTGCGGGCCGCTGCCTTCAGGTCCAGCTCCGCTGCCACTGGGATGACAAAGACGAAATAATTTCGGCTGGCCCCCTGCGTCACCAGTGTCTTGTACACGCAGGCCGGGTCCTCGCCCAGGCTCTGGGCCACATGGATGCCGTCCACGGCCACGCCCTCCTCGTGGGGATACTCATGCGCCGTATAGGCCACCTTGGCCCGCTCCAAAATCCGCATCGCGTTGGTTTTTGCTTCTTTTCCCATACTCTATCGTCCTTTTTGTTTTCTGTACTCTATAATTCAGGTAAACCCCGTTTTTGTACAACCTCTCCGTCTCGCTCACGCTCGACAGCTCTCCTGGCAGGAGAGGGGACAATGCGCAGCATGGACGGAGAGGTTGTAGGAAGGATTCCTTCCCGTCTACCACTTTTCCCAAAAAATATCAAAAAGCCTCTTGACTTCAGGAAACTGAAGTGATATGATAAGCTCACGCTTCAGGAAACTGAAGTTTGATGAAACAAGCCGCGGCAACGGAGCCGGTCTCCTGTGCCGTTCCCAAAACCGTGTGAGAAGGTAAAGGAGACACCACCATGATCATCGTACTGAAACAGAACGCCCCCGACGCACAGGTCCACGAATTCTGCCGCGAGCTGGAGGGCATGGGCCTGCAGATCAACGACTCCAAGGGCAGCGACACCCACATCCTCGGCCTCATCGGCGACACCAAGGCCATCGCAGAGAGCTGGGTACTGGCAAACCCGGTGGTCGAGACCTGCCGCCGCGTGTCGGAGCCCTACAAGAAGGCCAACCGCAAGTTTCACCCGGATGACAGCGTCATCGACGTGGAAGGCGTGAAGATCGGCGGCGGCAGCTTTGCCGTCATCGCCGGCCCCTGCAGCATCGAGAGCGAGGAGCAGATCACCTACTGCGCCCAGCGCGTCAAGGCAGCCGGCGCTTCCCTGCTGCGCGGCGGTGCGTTCAAGCCCCGCACTTCCCCCTACTCCTTCCAGGGGATGCGCAGCGAGGGTCTCGACCTGCTCAAGCTGGCCCGCCGTGCCACCGGCTCCCCCATCGTCACCGAGATCATGAACACCGAACATCTGCCCCTCTTCGAGAACGTAGACCTCATCCAGGTGGGTGCCCGCAATATGCAGAACTTCGAACTGCTCAAGGCTGTAGGCCGTCAGAAAAAGCCTGTCCTGCTCAAGCGCGGCCTCGCCAACACCCTCGAGGAGTTCGTCATGAGCGCTGAGTACATCATGGCCGAGGGCAACGAGAACGTCATTCTCTGCGAGCGCGGCATCCGCACCTTTGAGACCAGTATGCGCAACACCCTCGACCTCGCCGGCGTGGTCATGCTTCATAAGATGACCCACCTGCCCGTCATCGTAGACCCCAGCCACGCCTGCGGTCACGCATGGATGGTGCCTCAGCTGGCCAAGGCCGCTGTCGCCGCCGGTGCCGACGGCCTGATGATCGAAGTCCACAACGATCCTGCCAAGGCCAAGTGCGACGGCGCACAGAGCCTGACCCCCGACCAGTTCGATGAGCTGATGGGCTTCATCCGTAAGGAAGTGGAGTTCTTCGGCAAGAAGATGAACTAAGTTACGCTTTCAGCGTTGACAATTCACGCTGAAACGATTATACTACAAATAAAGAAGGCACTGTCCAGCAAATGGTCAGCGCTCTTCCGGTATTAAGTCAAAAAGAATGACCGCTTGCTTTCTGAGGGCAGAGGCGGTCATTTCTTTTTGCCGTTGGAAATCGTCCATGTAATCTGAAAGGTCACAAAAACTGCTCCGCCAATCAGGGCAAGCAGTTGAATAACTTCACTCAGCCATTTCAGAACTGATTACTTGAGGGAAAGAGCGCCGTCCTTCTCATAGACAGTGATCTTCCAACTGCAGTATGCACGGCGGTAAACAGGGCTGCCCTCGGAGGCATTCTGCTTGGGCCAGTACTTGACCTCAATGGTATCGCCATCCGCAAAGCTGCTGGTTGCAATCAGTGTCAGCTCGGTCGCAAAGGATGCATCCTCGGCGAGATAGGCGGTCTGGTGGGAGAGGTGGAGATTGCCCGTACTATCCGTGTTGCCAGCATAATAGGTGGTAGTCTTTCCGTCCGACTTCTTGGTGACTTTAACTTCAAAATCACCATCCTGAACACTGTTGCCGTTCTTGGCGGTGCAGATCAGATTCAACGCGCAGAACATCTACCAGAAAGCATTGAATTATCGTAACGAACATATCTATAAGGTAGATACTTACGAAGAATTCAAGG
>ENA-UEQK01000369-UEQK01000369.1-human-gut-metagenome-genome-assembly--contig:-NODE-369-length-33140-cov-5.674047_pt1 | contig 33140 bp, 30 predicted proteins | sample MGYA00242939_ERZ507942 | MGnify/ENA primary metagenome ERZ507942 (study PRJEB26167, sample SAMN06115485) | human gut metagenome | host: Homo sapiens | place: China:Chongqing | collected 2015-03-30... | reverse complement strand
TTTGATTCAGAAGAAGATGGTGCTGTAACTGTAAGAGATAGAGATACAATGCAGCAGGAAAGAATAAAGATAGCAGATCTTAAGGCGTATTTTGAAGATAAGTTCAGATTTTAATTAATAAAAGAACAGAATTTAAATCGATAATTAAAAGGAAAGAATTATGCTGTGTACTAAATGTGGTCAGGAATATGAGGGCAGTCAGTGTCCGAGATGTGATGGACCTGTTATATTAGTTAACAACAGTGATTATCTTGCCAGAAGAAAAGCATATGAGGAGAAGCAGGCTTTGAAAGAGAGGTCTGCTTCTTCTGATAAAAAAGAGGAATCACAGAGTGACTATGGACAGGCATTAGCAAAACGCGTGCAGGCGATAAAGAATCAGAGCAGAAACAAGACAGAAAGTAAGAAGCAGAGTCAGAACAGAAGCAAAGCGGACAGCAGAAAGCAGGGACAAAGTAGCGGAAAAACAGGTGGCAACAGGAATGGTAATCAGGAAAAGCCACAGATAAGAATTGCACGACATAAAGTAAACAAAAGAATGAAAATGATAGCGGCAGCGCTGATAGCAGTAGTGCTTATTGGTGTCGCAGCATTTGGAATATACAAGCTTGCAACTAAGAAGAATTATGCTCTTTATGTAAGCTACAACGGAAAGATATATGATATAGCAGGGCTGGACAGCAATTATGTGTGTGATGAAAGTGATGCAATATTTGCGGCAGACAGTAAGACTTTCTATACAGCACAGTGGCCGGAGCAGATAGATTCAGGTAAGAATATCTTAAGCGTTGCGAGTGACAATGGAAAGTATTTTGTTACGGTAACATATGATGAGTCCAACTCGTCTGGCAGATATTCAATGTACATATGGAGTAAGGACGAATGTGTTCTTGTGTCAGAAGATAATCTGCAGAAAGAGATTATGTATATCTCTGATGACGGTCTTGTTATATACACGAATATTAATATTATTAATGACGAGGGTTCTACTAATGGAACAAGCCTCGCCATGAGCAGAGTCAAAGAAGTTAAGAAACAGCCTGAGGCACAGACAACTCTTATAGAGGGTAATCTTAATAAGGCATATGTGTATGGGTCAAAGCACCTGATAGTATGTCTTACTAATGCAGGCTCATTGTATACATATGATTATGAAAAAAAAGAAAAGCCGGTTTCAGTTGCAGATGCAGTTATGCAGTTATGGCCGGTGTCAGAGAACATGACAGGTGTGTATACAGCGAATGCAGACAGCCTTAATACAAGAAAAGATGTGGATACATTGCTGTATTCTAAGAGTGATGGAGTATATTATTACTCATGCAAAGATGCATCTGCGTATAAGATAGACAAGAAGACAGACAATGATGCAGATTATGTATTTGATAGAGACAATTCGCTTATATACAGAATTTCAGGTACATCAATGACATCAGCACTTATCAGAGAAACTAAAGTGAGTGAGTATGTGGATGTTGATTCTATGACTAAGGAAAAGAATTACATATATAATTCATCAGATGGTCAGATAGTGTATGTTAATGCGAAAGGACAGCTTCGAGTAGTTGATAACAACAAGATTACAGACATTGCGTCAGATGTTAATGCAGGTTCATTATCTAAAGTGTATAATAAAAGTAAGGCTTTAACATATGTTTCAGGCGGCAGGCAGTACTATATGGATAACATTAAGAGCAAAGCTGTTGCAATTCTGGAATCAGATGCAGTTACAGATACAGAGGGAACATATTTTTACAAGAACCGAATCTATGCGTATGATGCTGATAATATTCTTTATTCTAATACACTGAAGGGAAATGATATCAGCAATATAGGCTACGTTGAAAGATTGTGGCTTGGAACAGAACTAAGATAATTGCAAATGTATTAAAACAGGTATAAGTTATGGATTTATTTGAATATATGCGTGAAAACAATAAGAATACAGAATCTCCATTGGCTATGAGATTAAGACCGGAAACACTCGATGAAATGGTAGGACAGTCTCATATAATCGGAAAGGACAAACTGCTTTACAGGGCAATTAAGGCAGATAAGCTTAGCTCAGTAATATTTTATGGTCCACCTGGAACAGGAAAGACAACTTTAGCTAGAATAATTGCTAATACAACAAGTGCAGAGTTTAATCAGGTTAATGCCACAGTTGCCGGAAAGAAGGATATGGAAGAGGTTGTTGCCAAGGCGAAAGACAATCTTGGAATGTATGGAAGAAAGACTATTCTTTTCGTAGACGAGATTCACCGCTTTAATAAGGGACAGCAGGATTATCTGCTTCCATTTGTTGAGGATGGAACAATAATTCTTATTGGTGCAACGACAGAGAATCCGTACTTTGAAGTAAATGGAGCTTTAATATCAAGGTCAATAATATTTGAATTAAAACCACTAGAGAAAGAAGATATCAAGACAATAATAAAGCGTGCTGTGTATGATGAGAAGAAGGGCATGGGAAGCTACAATGCAGCAATAGACGATGATGCACTGGAATTCCTTGCAGATATATCCAACGGAGATGCGAGAAATGCACTTAATGCCATTGAACTTGGAATACTCACAACAGACAGATCAGATGATGGAGTTATACATATAGATCTTGCAACAGCACAGGAATGTATCCAGAAGCGCTCGGTAAGATATGATAAAGAGGGTGACAACCACTATGATACAATATCAGCATTTATTAAGAGCATGAGAGGGTCTGATCCTGATGCAGTAAGCTATTATCTTGCCAAGATGCTGTATGCAGGTGAAGATATTAAATTCATAGCAAGACGAATAATGATATGTGCAAGTGAGGATGTAGGCAATGCTGATCCTAATGCACTGCAGGTTGCAGTGGCTGCGGCACAGGCTGTTGAGCGCATCGGAATGCCGGAAGCACGTATTATATTAAGTCAGGCGGCACTCTATGTTGCGACAGCACCTAAGAGTAATGCATGTTACATGGCAATTGATAAGGCACTTGATGTAGTTAAGAATTCAAAGACAGCGCCGGTTCCTGTACATTTGCAGGATGCCCATTATAAGGGCAGTGCCAAGTTAGGACACGGTGTAGGATACTTATATGCACATGATTATCCTAATCATTATGTCAGACAGCAGTATCTTCCGGATGCTTATGTGAATGAAAAATTCTATGAGCCGGGAGATATGGGATATGAGAGGGATATTAAGAAACATTTGGATAAGATTAAGTCGGAGGCATAGTTTCCAATGAGGGATTACATAAACAGACTTTCAAGAGGCAATTCAATTATCAAAGTACCAAAGCTGTCATGTAGTGAGGAACAGATTACCATGGATATTATGTGTAATACAGTTGCTACAGGCAGCTTCATATGTGATGCCACCGATAAGGTTTATGGAATGGTCTATGCTGACAATGAGAGGGTAAAGATTCTTTCAGAACAATTTGGTGGTACGCATATTATAACTGAATATCAGGTGGACGCTTCCGGACTTGAAGAAAATGATGAGATAGAGGGAACATTTACAGTAGTATGTAATGCCGGCGAGAAAAAGATACCATTTGTATTCAGATGTATGAAAGAGAATCAGGATGATATCAGAAATCATGTTAAGACTGAAGCAGTTGTTCTGCACATTGATAACGAAGAGAATACAATTATACACAAAGATGAAGCAGAGCAGTTTGAATGTGTGCTTATAAAGAGTGGCACAGAAGAAACAGAGATTGATATATATGCAGATGCAGATTTTATTGAATTAGAGAAAGACAGCTTATCAACTGATGATTTTGCAGGTGACAGGGCTGTAATTAAATATATAGTTAATCCACAGAAAATGCATGCAGGCAACAACTATGGATATATACATATAGTAAGTTATATGCAGCATTTAAAGATAAATGTGAGTGTTATATGTAAGAAAGCTGACGAATCGGAAGATTTTGAAGTCAGAAGAGAAGAAAAACTGGCACAATATAAGCTTACGAAGCTTTATCTTGATTTCAGAATGAAGAAAATCAAGAAAGAAAAATGGATTGCTGAATCTATGCAGACAGTTGACAGAATAAGGGGAATTAAGGGCACAGATGTATTTTATGATATTGTGCAGATACAACTGCTTATGGCGTCCGGAAGAGAGGAAACAGCAACACAGATATATAATAATATCAAGAAAGATATAGTCGGAAGAATTGGCGAAAATGTAGAACTTTACTGCTATTTTCTGTATGTTTCGACACTTATTGTGCGTGAAGAGGAGTATACGGCTCAGGTTTTATCACAGGTTAAGAAGTTCTTTGAGAATGGCTATGATACATATAGAATACTATGGATACTATTTTACCTGAGTACAGATTCAGATAATAAGAGCATAAGACTTGTAAGAATAAAGGATGTAATTAATTCGGGATGCGTAAGCCCTGTTATGTATATTGAGGCTATGAATATTATTAATGCACAGCCTGTTTTACTACGGGTGCTTAATCAGTTTGAAATGCAGGTTATTAATTATGGATGCAGGAACGACATTATCAGTGAGAAGCTTGCAATGCAGATTGCAGATGTTGTGGCTAATGAGAAGAATATTAATATTAATACTCTTATTATACTAAAAAAGATATATGATAAATATGAGAAAGACGAGATACTGACAGTTCTTGTAACCCAGATGGTAAGAATGGGCATGACAGGAGAAAACTGCTTTGAGATATATGAAAAAGGAGTATTAAGAGGCTTAAAAATAACAAGATTATATGAGTTTTATATTGCCAGTATGCCTAAAAAGACAGACAGGCAGCTACCAAAGATAGTGTTGATGTATTTTGCATATGACAATACTCTTGCAGATGAAGATAAAGCATTTTTATATGCAAATGTGGCGACGGGCAGAGATTCGTACTATAAGAATATCTATGAAGGTTATGAAAGAAATATAGAGATATATGTGTATGAACAGCTTAAAGCCGGCAATATCAGTGACAATCTTGTTGTATTATACAAGGCACTTCTTAAGACACAGCTTGTGTGTGATGACACAGGCACATTTGTAAGTAAAATGCCATATATGTACAGAATGCAGTGCTTTAGTGATGTGGTAAGATATGTACATGTCAGATATCCGCAGTTTATAGAAGAAACAGTATATGAGCTTTCAGGGGAAACAGCATATATATGTATATATGGAAGTGACTGCGAGATTACATTTGAATGTATTGACGGACAGATTAGAAAAGATACAATTGATTATGATATAGAAAAAGTGTTTGATATACAGCAGTATGCAGAGGTGTTTGAGGCTGCAGGTGATTATGGAAAGAACAATTCCAGAATAATTATGAGCAGAATCTGTGAAATGAGAAAGAATTCACAGTATACACAAGAAACACTTAAGCTGTACAAAACAATAAAAAAGGAACATGGTATCAGTGAACAGTATAAACAGCAGGTTAATGCCTGGATGATTGATTATTACTATCATTATTATGAAGAAGATGATTTCTGGCATGAATACAATTATGTTGATACAGATAATCTGACGAAGAAGGATGCGGGAAAGCTGATAGAGATACTTATAGATTCATCAATGTATTCACAGGCATATGAGATAGCAAGTATATACGGTTGTTGTATGGCAAAAGCGGCAAAACTTCTTAAAATGACTGACTATATTCTTACAAATGTATCAGACGGACATAGTCAGATTATTGATGAGGTTACTCAATATATATTTAGACATAACATTTATAATGAACCTGTTCTTGCCTATATGTGTGAATACTATAATGGAACTAATGACGAAATGTATGCTGTGTGGAAAGCAGCAGTTAATTATAATGTAAATGTATTGCATATGTCAGAAAGAATTCTTGCCCAGATGATGTATACAGGTGTGCATACCGGAAGATTTACAGAGGTGTTTGCTGATTATTATAGTAAGATTCCTGATATGCTTATAGTAAAGGCATATTTATCTTATAATTCACAATTCTATCTTCTCAGGCAGAAGAAGGCTAATGATATAGTATTCAGAGTTATAGAGGAGTGCATGGGGGATGGATATGGATTGCCAGAGTGTTGTTATGTAGCATGGCTTAAGAATCTGTCAAGAAACCCTGTTGCGTTAAGAGAAGATACATCTGAAAAAGAACTTGCACAATCAGTTCTTAATGAATTATGTGAACATGACAGAATATATGGATTTTTCAAAAAATTCAAAGGAATACTGGATTTACCATACAATATGCAGGGACTTACTATTGTTGAATACATAGCAGATCCAGATGATAAAGTATCTTTGACATATAGTATTAATGGGGCTGACAGGCTGGTGCAGGTTATGAAGTCTAACGGATGGGGAATATTTACATGCAGGTTTAATCTGTTTTATGGGGATTCATTAGAATATACATTTATAGTTAATGACAGCAATGAACAGGCATCTACAGAGCCGGTAGTCTGCGAATATAAGGATATTCCATCAGAGAACACAGATGGAAGGATTGACATGCTTAATGATTGTCTTGCAAGCAGACAGCAGCATGACCTTACAACATTAAGAAAGCTCATGTATAGTTACTGTGTTGAGGAATACGTCACAAGAGAAATGTTTACAATTGTCAAATGAGGATAGCAGATATGGAGCAGTGTAAAGGACTTATAGCAGGAATAGATATAGGATATAGTAAAATTCAGGCAAGTGTATATTCATATAATTCACGGAATGTGCAGACGGTAAAACTGACAGAGGATTCAAAGGAAAAGACCAGTCTTGCAAATGTTGTCGCTGAATGTATGCGAGCAACAGGTACATCACAGATTCAAAGCATATGTGTAACCATTCCCGATTATCATTCTGATGAAATATCTGCTGTCAGGGATACTCTTAAAAAATGTGGTGTATCAGATGGCAGATGGCAGGTATTAAGCAGAGTTGAAAGCTTTGCATATTATGCGTACAGACAGAAAAGTGAGCTTCATGCTGCTGGTGTGGCACTGTTTGACTACACAAGTGAAGGAATAAGGTGTGATTATCTTGCAGTCAGGAAGAATGACAATAGTAACTATCTGCTTCAGGAACATACAGGATACACATCTGATATATTAAAAAAAGCTGTGATAAGCAAAGAACTTGGACAGGCTGAGAATGAGTTGTGTACATTTGCAGAAGAGTATTTTTCTAAAAGACATGTTTCGGCGGCATATCTTACAGGTGAAGGTTTTGATGTTGAAAAGCTTCCTGAAAGATTTGCAAAGCTTATGGTTACGAGAAGAAAAGCATTTGTCGGACAGAATCTTTTTGCAAAGGGTGCATGCTTTGCGGCAATGGAGATATTGAAGCCGGAAGTGTTTAAGAATGTCATAATGCTTCTTGATAATCATGTGAAATGTGGTATAGAAATAGATATTTCGTCATATGAAAAGCCAATGAGATTCAGGCTGGTAAGACCGGGAAGTAACTGGTATACTGCCGGACGGACTGTGGAATGTATACTTGAGGATATGAGAAGCATTACATTTAAAATAATAACACCTGAGAATAAATATTATGATGAAGTTGTTGATATAAGTGAAATTCCATTCAGGGAAGGGAAAACAACAAGAGTATCTGTGAGCGTAAGCTTTGCAGATTCTGACAAGTGTAATATTACAATAAAAGATCTTGGATTTGGCGAGTTTGTCAAAAGTTCAGGAAAAGTTATAAGCAAAGAACTTGTATTAAGAAGCTGAGAATGTGGAAAACATCAGGAAACGGAGAAATACAATGGGGAAAATAATACTGTGCAGAGGAAAGAAGGCAGATACACCACTGACTGTTTTACAGACAGGTGTGAAGTTATATACAGCAGAAGAACTCTGTTATTATATTTATAATAATATATATCTGATTGGACAGGATTTTATAGATGATAATCTTATCAGTTTTCTTGATGAAACCGGAGAAAAAGAGCTGGCAGAAAGAGTAAGGAAGCTGAAAGAAACAGGAGGTTCATTAGCACAGATATTTGTAATAATACTCAAGACAATAGATTATTATTCTGTTGCAGAGATTGAGCAGTTAAAAGAGATTCTTAATACTCTTGGAAAGCAGAGCGTATGCGAAAGGCTTAAAGCAAGAGGAGACGGATATCTCAATGCTGGATATTATTTTGCCGCCGTCAGATGTTACGAGTCAATTATAAAAGATTACAAGGGAAAAGATTTGTTGGCAGCTGATTATGCAAAGGTTTATCATAACATGGGAACTGCCTATGCAAGAATGTTTATGTATGATAAAGCAGTGATATATTATGATGAGGCATATAGGACGGGTCAGCATGAGGAGTCAAAAAAATGCAGTATAGCAGCTTTAATTATGGCAAAGAAGGATAAAGAACCTGTTAATGTTGATACGGATGAAGAAGAATATGTAGTCCGGAAGGAATTGGAAACTTTGATGGACAATGCCAGATATAGTGATGAATATAGGGAACTTGAGGATATTGCCAGATTAAAAGCAGATGGCAATCTGGCACAGTACAACAGGGCGGTAGATGAAAGACTTGACAGGTGGAGAACGGAATACATTAAATATAGCAAAACATTTTAAAGAATTGTGGTGGATATATGGGAATATTTAAAAAGGCAGAAAAAGAAATAATATATGATGATTACGATGATGAATCGTACAGAGATGAGGAACTGCTAGAAGAGGCAGAAAAAGAAAAAGCTGCCAATAAAATGTTTAATATATTGAATATATATGAAACATTTGACAAGAAGAATAAGAAAAAACATGAAGAACGCAAGAGCGGAGAGCTTGATGATAAAACAAAGGAAAAGCAGCAGCAGGCCAAGATAGAAGAAGAAAAATATGATCATCTGTTAAACAGTATGCAGGCACAGACACTTATCAAGGCAGTTGAGAAATATGGAAAGGATGAGGAAGACCGCAAAGAGATCGATGCTATACCTATTGAGCTTCCAAAGGAAAAATCCGACCTTGATAAAATTGCAGAATATGCGATGAGCAGGAATATAGACAGTGTCAATATAAAGGATTTCAGTACACATGATATTGAGGTTTATGTAAGAGAACAGTGTGATATCATGGAAGAAGCAGCGACACATGTAGAAAATGCTAAAGCTGAGTATGAGGCTGTTACTGAAGAATATAATGATATACAGATTATGGAAGAAGCTCCCACACAGATACGTGATAAAATATTGAGCTGTGCAGAGACAATAGACAACATGATGGTTGACAGGCGTATTCTTAAAAGTACAGAACATAAGCTGTCAAATGCGGCATACAGGCGCATGGAAGCTGTGGAAAATGAAATGCCAGGTGGAATAAAGCTTTTGAAAGCATCCGAAGATTATTATGATACTGTTAAGAGAGATTTAAGGATACTTGAGGCAGAACAGCTTAATCTTAGAACAGATGCGGACGTTCTTGTTACAAGACAGATTAAGATAAGAAGGCTTGCGAAAACAGCAATCTTTGCGCTTGCGGCAGTGTTTGCAGTATTTCTTATATCGATGACACTTGTTCAAAATGACAGTGATACGGCACTTTTTATAGGAATATCTTTATTTGCAGCAATTCTTGCAGTTGGAATGTTTGCTTTATTAAAGGTTACTGAAAGAAATGTGATTATAACTGAAATAAAACTTAATAAAGCTACAGCACTGCTTAACAAAGTAAAGATTAAGTTCATTAATGCAGCAAATACGCTGGATTATGAATATACAAAGTTCGGAGTTAAAAGTTCATATGAACTTGATAAGAAATACAGACTGTACGAGGAGATGAAAAAAGAGCAGATTAGAATGCTTGATATGACATCATCACTTAATTCTGCTGAAAATGAGCTTGAGAATATGCTTAAGAATTTAGGACTTTACAGTCCACATATATGGCTTGGAAGAGTGAGGGCAATCATTAATCCTAAGGAAATGGTTGAAGTGCGGCATGAAATAAATACTCGCCGTTATAAATTAAGGCAGCAGATAGAGTACAATGAAAAACGTATTGATGAAGCAAAGGAAAATATTAAAAAGATAACGCTTTCAAATCCGGCACACAGCGATGGTGCAATGCGCGTAATTGAAATGTATGAGAAGCGACATTCACGGGTTGCAAAATAAAATTGATATGTTACAATAAACAGTGGCTTTTTACGCATATGAATGATAAAAAGCGAAAGAAGTATGGAGGCTATAAGGATGAAAGAAAGACTTGAAGCAATTAGAGAAAGAGCTTTAGCACAGATTAATGAAACTGATTCGCTTGATAAACTGAATGATATCAGAGTCGCTTTCCTTGGAAAGAAGGGTGAACTTACAGAAGTACTTAAAGGTATGAAGGAAGTTGCACCAGAAGACAGACCTAAGGTTGGTCAGATTGTTAATGAGACAAGACAGGCAATTGAAGAAGTATTAGATAAGGCTAAGACAGAATTAGCTGCCAAGAAGAGAGAACTTCAGTTAAAGAGTGAAGTAATAGATGTTACTCTTCCATCTAAGAGGGATGAGTTAGGACATAAGCATCCTAATACACTTGCATTAGAAGAAATTCAGAAGATATTCATCGGAATGGGTTATGAAGTAGTTGATGGACCAGAAGTTGAGTATGATTACTACAACTTTGAGGCACTTAACATACCAGCTAACCACCCGGCTAAGGATGAACAGGATACATTCTACATTAATGATAAGATAGTACTCCGTACACAGACTTCCCCTGTTCAGGCAAGAGTTATGGAGAAGGGCAAGCTCCCTATCAGAATGATTTCTCCAGGACGTGTATACAGAGCAGATGAAGTTGATGCTACACATTCACCATGCTTCCATCAGGTAGAAGGTCTTGTAATTGATAAGGGAATCACATTTGCAGACCTTAAGGGAACTTTAGCAGAATTCGCTAAGGAGCTTTTCGGACCTGATACTAAAGTTAAATTCAGACCACATCATTTCCCATTTACTGAGCCTAGTGCCGAGATGGATGTAAGCTGTTTCAAATGTGGTGGTAAAGGATGCCGTTTCTGTAAGGGCGAGGGATGGATTGAAATCCTCGGCTGTGGAATGGTTCACCCACATGTATTCGAACTTTGTGGAATTGATAAGGAAGAATATACAGGATTTGCCTTTGGTGTAGGACTTGAGAGAGTTGCTCTTCTTAAGTACGAAATCGATGACATGAGACTTCTTTATGAGAACGATATCAGATTTATAAAGCAGTTCTAAATCGATTCATATAGTGGTCTAACGACTGGAATAAGATAAAGTATATTTAAGGAGAATGACGATATGAATACATCATTAAATTGGATAAAAGCAATGGTTCCAGGTCTTGAGTGTACAGATCAGGAATTCAGAGATGCTATGACACTTTCAGGAACTAAGGTGGAGTGTTTTAATGCATTTGACAAGAACCTTGATAAAATCGTAGTTGGACAGATTCTCTCAGTTGAGAGACATCCTGATGCAGACAAGCTTGTAATATGTCAGGTTAATGTTGGCAGCGAGAATGTCCAGATTGTAACAGGTGCACCTAATATTGAAGTTGGTTCAAGCGGACAGAAGGTTCCTGTAGTATTAGACGGAGGTAAAGTTGCTGGAGGACATGACGGCGGCGCACTTCCAGAAGACGGAATTAAGATTAAGAAGGGCAAGTTAAGAGGCGTGGAGTCATGCGGTATGATGTGCTCTATCGAGGAACTTGGTTCTTCAAGAGAATTCTTCCCAGATGCACCAGAGGAAGGAATATATATATTTGGAGATGATGCTGTTGTTGGTTCAAGTGCGGTAGAGTACTTAGGACTTAATGATACAGTATTTGAATATGAGATAACTAATAACCGTGTAGACTGCTACAGCGTTATCGGTATCGCAAGATAGGCTGCTGCTACATTCAGAAAGCCTTTCAATCCACCGGTTGTTACTAAGACAGGTAACGATGAGGATGTTAACACAATGGTTTCAGTTGATATTGAAGCTAAAGAACTTTGCTCAAGATATGTTGCAAGAGTTGTTAAGAATATCAGACTTGCTCCATCTCCAAAGTGGATGCAGCAAAGACTTATGACAGCAGGTATCAGACCAATCAACAACATTGTTGATATCACTAACTATGTTATGGAAGAATATGGTCAGCCAATGCATGCATATGACTATGATACTATTGCAGGTCACAAGATTGTTGTAAGAACAGCAACTGATGGCGAAAAGTTCGTAACACTTGACGGACAGGAGAGAACTCTTGACGCACAGACACTTCTTATCTGTGATGGTGAGAAGCCAGTTGGTATCGCAGGTATCATGGGTGGCGAGAATTCAATGATTACTGATGATGTCCAGACAATGCTTTTTGAAGCAGCTACATTTGACGGAACTAACATCAGAAAGACAACTAAGAAGATTGGTTTAAGAACAGACGCTTCTGGTAAATTTGAGAAGGGACTTGATCCAGAGAACGCAATGGAGGCTATCAACAGAGCATGCCAGCTTATTGAAGAGCTTGATGCAGGTGATGTTGTAGGAGGCGTGGTTGATGTATATCCTGACCCTGTAACTAAGAAGAGACTTCCATTTGAGCCGGCTAAATACAATGCTTTACTTGGTACTAATGTATCAGATGAAGATATGCTTTCTTACTTTGAAAGACTTGAAGTTGAATATGATAAAGATGCTAATGAGCTTATTATTCCAACATTTAGACAGGATCTTAACAGAGACGCGGATATGGCAGAGGAAGTTGCAAGATTCTTCGGATATGACAACATTCCTACAACTCTTCCTAAGGGAGAGACAACAATGGGTAAGATTTCATTTGAGCAGAGTATTGAAGATGCAGCTTCTGAGGTTGCCCAGTTTACAGGATTCTCACAGGCTATGACATACTCATTCGAGAGTCCTAAGGTATTCGATAAGTTAAAGCTTCCTGCTGATTCTGTATACAGAAAGACAGTTGTAATCTCTAACCCATTAGGAGAGGATTTCTCAGTTATGAGAACACTTCCAATCCACGGAATGCTTACATCATTGTCTACTAACTATAACAGAAGAAACAAGAATGTTAAGTTATATGAATTGGCTAAGATTTACCTTGCAGCAGATGATGTTAACGAGCTTCCGGACGAAAGAGTTGAATTCACACTCGGAGCTTTCGGCAGTGTTGACTTCTACTCAATGAAGGGTGTTATTGAAGAATTCCTTGAGAAGATTGGAATGAAGAAGAAGCCAACATATGATGCTAAGGCTGGTATTCCATTCTTACATCCAGGTCGTCAGGCTGATGTATATTACGCTGATAAGAAGATTGGTTACATCGGAGAACTTCATCCGGATGTTGCCGATACTTACTCAATCGGTGAGAGAACATATATTGTTGTTATTGATATTCCAACAGTTACAGAAATGGCAAGCTTCGATAAGAAGTTCACAGGAATTGCAAAGTTCCCAGCTGTAACAAGAGATATCAGTATGGTAATGCCTAAGGAACTTCCAGTTGGTGAAGTTGAGAAGATTATTGAAAAGCGCGGCGGCAAGATATTAGAAAGCTACAACCTCTTCGATATCTACGAAGGAAGCCAGATTAAAGAAGGCTTCAAGTCAGTTGCTTACTCAATCGCATTCAGAGCTAAGGACAGGACACTTGAGGATAAGGATATCACACCAGTAATGGAGAAAATATTCAAGGATCTTGAGGCTGACGGAATCGAACTTAGAAAGTAATACAGACCCAGCTGTTGCAGTGGTCGGTAAAGGGGCGGCGTGTGGCGCCGCCCCTTTGCTTTGAAAGGAGTAGTACATGGATTTACATGATTTTTATTATGATCTGCCAGAGGAGCTTATTGCGCAGGATCCTTTGTCTGACAGATCAAGTTCAAGACTTATGGTGCTTGATAAAGAAACAGGAGAGATTGAACATAAGATATTCAGAGATATCGTAGATTATCTTAAGCCGGGTGATTGTCTTGTTGTTAATGACACTAAGGTAATACCAGCGAGACTTATAGGTACTAAGGCTGATACAGGAGCTACTATTGAAGTGCTTCTTCTTAAAAGACTTGAAGACAGACAGGATACATGGGAAGTTCTTGTTAAGCCGGGAAAGAAGGCTAAGGTTGGTGCTAAGATAAGTTTTGGCGAAGGCAAGCTTATAGGAGAGATTATTGATATAGTTGAAGAAGGAAACAGACTTATCCAGTTCACATATGATGGAATATTTGAAGAGATTCTTGATGAGCTTGGACAGATGCCACTTCCACCATATATAACACATAAACTTGAAGATAAGAACAGATATCAGACAGTATATGCAAAGCATGAGGGTTCTGCAGCAGCGCCTACTGCCGGATTACATTTTACAACAGAGCTACTTGAAAAAATCAAGGCCATGGGAGTTAATATTGCAAGAGTAACACTTCATGTGGGACTTGGAACATTTAGACCTGTCAAGGTAGAGAATATTCTTGACCATCATATGCATTCGGAGTTTTATGTTGTTACACAGGAAGCTGCAGATATGATCAATAATACAAGAAAAAATGGCGGCAGAGTAATTGCTGTTGGAACAACAAGCACAAGAACTCTTGAGTCAGTCGCACTTGAAGATGGAACAATTCCAGCCAAGAGTGGATGGACAGAGATATTCATATATCCGGGATATAAGTTTAAGGCAATAGACTGTCTTATAACGAACTTCCATCTTCCAGAATCAACGCTTGTTATGCTTGTGTCGGCGCTGGCTGGAAGAGAACATGTACTTCACGCTTATGAGGTTGCAGTTCAGGAAAAGTACAGATTCTTTAGTTTTGGGGATGCTATGTTTATTAAATAATAATATATAATTAACGAAGTAATAGAAGTATATAAAAAATATATTTGAACTTCCAATAATTTAATGATATCATTATATGGATTAAATGAAGGAGAACAGGTATAATCCTGTACAGTACAGAGGGAAATCATGGGGATTGAAAAGAGAAAATCAAGAAGAACTGATGTCAATGTTTATATATCATTAAGACAGCTTGATGATAAATATGTTTCTGGGTATGCTAGCGATACCGTAGATGTGAATGTCATTAATATATCAAAAGATGGCATGGCATTTAAGTCTGATTATAAGTTTAAGCCTAATACTTATTACGATACTGTTGTTATACTTGCCAATAAAGAACGAATTGCAACTGTAATAGAAATAATACGAATGAGTAATTCAGGGGATACAGAGACAACATACGGCTGTAGATTTGTTGGTATTAGTAAAGAAGACCAGTTTAAGATAGAAGTTTACCAGATAGTAGACGAAAGCAAAAACAACTAAATATTATGAGTAGCACAGATGATCGCGGCTGCATTCGTGCAGGTGAGGAAAGTCCGGGCTTCACAGGGCAGGATGCCGGATAACGTCCGGTGGAGGCAACTCCAAGGCCAGTGCAACAGAAATATACCGCCATGGCGAAAGCTATGGTAAGGGTGGAAAGGCAGTGTAAGAGACTACCGCATTGCTGGTAACAGCAGTGGCACATGTAAACCCCATTCGAAGCAAGACCAAATAAAAGCGATATAAAGGTTGCCCGCCAAGCTTTAGGTAGGTCGCTTGAGCCTGCTGGCAACAGCAGGACTAGATAGATGATCATCACAGCTTATGCTGACATAACCCGGCTTATAGTGCTGCTCATTTTATTATATTCAATCCGGCTTATGCCGGATTTTTTTAGGTAAGGATTAAGGGTTACTATGAATTATAATATTAGAAGAATGATTTTTTTGATAATTGCACTTATCTGGGCGATAGTAATATTTGCTTTTTCGGCAAAACCAGGAGATGAATCAGAAAACCAGAGTATTAAAGTTGGAATGACAGTGTGTAATATATTTGTACCCGGTTTTGATAATCTGCAAGAATATGAGCAGGTTGATATGGCAAAAAAGATTGATTATCCAGTAAGAAAAACAGCTCATGCAACAGAGTATGCAATTCTTGCAGGATGTGTGCTGGGAGCAGTGACACCAGGTTTTATCAGGTGGAAGAATGGATTAACTGCAATATGTACGGCGGTAATATATGCAGCAACAGATGAAATTCACCAGCTGTTTGTGTCAGGAAGGAGTGGAAGGATTACAGATGTGCTGATTGATGGGTGTGGAGCTGTTGCTGGTACATTAATTATACTGTTAATATCAAGAATTATAGTTATGTGCGGAAAAAAAGAAAACTAACTTATAATATTTCTTGCTTTTTTTGTCTGTAGGTCTATAATATTGGATGGTTTATATTTAATTCAATATGGGAGATATATATGAGCAGGACAGAAACACTTGATAATACAAAAATGACTAATGGACCGATAACAAGGATTTTATTATCATTTGCAGGACCGGTGCTTTTGGGTCAGCTTCTGCAACAGCTTTATAATATTGCAGATGCAGCAATTGTTGGACAGTTCTTAAGCTCTAAGGCACTGGCAGCAGTTGGTGCAACTTCTTCTCTTACGTATATTGTATGTTATTTCTGTATAGGTTCATGTATAGGAATAAGTGTTCCTGTGTCACAGGCATTTGGTGCAGGAAAGAATACTGATTTAAGAAAATATTTTATTAACGGTGTCTACCTTGCACTGGCGATTGCTGTCATTATAACATCAGGCACAGCGGCTAAGAGTGGACCCTTTTTAACGATGTTAAAGACACCTGAAAATATATTTAAGGATGCACATGTGTATCTTGTTATTATATTCTTAGGACTTCCGTTGACGGTTCTGTATAACTTCTGTTTTGGGATTCTGATGGCATTTGGAGACAGCAAAAAATCAACAATGTTTATGGCAGTATCAACTGTTATTAATATTTTTCTTGATCTGTTTCTGGTTGTTGTTGTGAAATGGGGTGTTGCCGGAGCTGCAGTTGCTACTATATTTTCACAGGGAATTGCAGGAGTTCTTAGTGCTGTATACATCTTTAAGAAGTACAAACTGTTATTTCCAGTTAATGCAGATGAAAGAAAGTTCCATCCGTATTACATGAAGAACATTATTAAAATGTGCATGCCAATGGGACTGCAGTATTCTATTACTGCAATTGGCGCAATTATTCTGCAATTTTATGTAAATGCACTTGGAGAAGACGCCATTGCAGGATTTACATCCGGATATAAGATTAAGAATCTGATTCTGTGTCCGTTAAATGCGTTGGGAACAGCTCTTTCATCATTCGTCGGACAGAATTTCGGAGCTAAGAGATTTGACCGTATCAGTGAAGGATTTAAGAGAACTTTAGAGATTGGTCTTATCTATTCTGTAATCACGATGATAGTATGTTTCTTTACCGGCAGATATATGGCACTTATATTCGTTGATGCAGCTGATACAGTTGTTGTCGGTTACACTGTGAAGTTTATAAGATACATAAGTGTGTTTAATGCAGAACTGGCACTTTTATTTACTGCAAGGTATTCAGTTCAGGGTATGGGCTATGGCAAATATTCTATTCTCTCAGGACTTGCTGAGATGGCTGGAAGGGCGGCTGTTGCTGTGCTTCTGATACCACATTTTGGCTTTGATGCAGTGTGCTGGAATGAGGGACTTACATTCCTTGCAGGAATTGCAGTTATTCTGCCAATTTATATTAAACTATTTTGCCATTTGCGTAAAAGTATGATATAATTTTTACGATTTTGGGATGAGGAAAGGTGGCGCTTATGTCTAAGATTATATTAACAGGTGACAGACCAACCGGAAGACTTCACTTAGGTCATTATGTTGGATCTTTAAAGCGAAGAGTTGAATTACAGAATTCAGGTGAATATGAGAAGATTTTTATTATGATTGCGGATGCACAGGCATTAACAGATAATGCTGATAATCCAGAGAAAGTAAGACAGAACATTATCGAGGTTGCACTCGATTATCTTTCAGTTGGTATTGACCCAGCTAAGTCTAATATATTTATCCAGTCACAGATTTCACAGCTTACAGAGCTTACATTTTATTATATGAACCTCGTTACAGTTTCAAGACTTCAGAGAAACCCTACAGTTAAATCTGAGATTCAGATGCGTAATTTTGAGGCGAGTATTCCGGTAGGATTTTTCTGTTATCCTATAAGCCAGGCAGCAGATATTACTGCATTTAAGGCTACTACTGTTCCTGTAGGAGAAGATCAGGAGCCTATGATTGAGCAGTGTCGTGAGATTGTAAGAAAGTTTAATTCTGTATATGGAGAAGCATTGGTTGAACCAGAAATTCTTCTTCCAGATAATAAGGCATGTTTAAGACTTCCTGGTATTGATGGTAAGGCTAAGATGAGCAAGTCATTAGGAAACTGCATCTACTTATCTGACACTCCAGAGGAAGTTAAGAAAAAGGTTATGAGTATGTACACAGACCCTAACCATATTCAGGTATCTGATCCTGGACAGGTTGAGGGTAACACAGTATTTACTTACCTTGATGCTTTCAGCAGTGATGAGGATTTTGCTGAATTCCTTCCTGATTATAAGAATCTTGATGAATTAAAGGATCATTACAGAAGAGGTGGTCTTGGAGATGTTAAGGTTAAGAAGTTCCTTCTTAATGTTATCAACAAGGAGCTTGAACCAATCAGAGCAAGAAGACATGAATATGAAAAGGATATTCCAGAAGTATATAATATCCTTAAGAAAGGTACAGAAGCGGCTTACGCTGTTGCACAGGACACTCTTGATGATGTCAAGGCTGCTATGAAGATTGATTATTTTAATGATGCAGAACTTATTAAGGTTCAGTCAGAAAAATACAGCAGAACAGAGTAATTATTTTAATTAAATATACACACGGAGGCTTTTCTATTATGAGACATTTACTTAGTCCGCTTGATTTAAGCGTTGATGAACTGGCAAGATTATTAGATCTTGCAAGAGACATTTCAAAGGATCCATCAAAGTATGGTCATGTATGTGATGGAAAGAAGATAGCCACATTGTTCTATGAGCCAAGTACTAGAACAAGATTAAGTTTTGAGGCTGCCATGATTAACCTTGGCGGTCAGGTATTAGGCTTTTCTGAGGCTTCTTCAAGTTCAGCGTCAAAGGGTGAAAGTGTTGCAGATACTATAAGAGTTATCTCTTGTTATGCAGATATATGTGCAATGCGTCATCCAAAGGAAGGTGCTCCAATGGTAGCTTCTGAATATTCGCACATTCCTATTATCAATGCAGGTGATGGTGGACATCAGCATCCTACACAGACACTTACAGATCTTATGACAATAAGGGAACTCCGTGGTTCACTCGATAACTTTACTATCGGTTTATGTGGAGACCTTAAGTTCGGAAGAACAGTCCATTCACTTATAAGTTCATTAGTAAGATACAATAATGTAAAGTTTGTCCTTATATCACCTAAGGAATTAAGAATTCCTGATTATATCAGGGATGATGTGCTTAAGGCTAATAACTGTGATTTCGTAGAAGTTGAGAACCTTGAGCAGGCTATGCCTGAGCTTGATATTCTCTATATGACAAGAGTACAGAGAGAAAGATTCTTCAGTGAAGATGAGTACTTAAGAATGAAAGACTTCTATATACTTGATGAAGATAAGATGGCACTTGGAAAGCCTGATATGTATGTTCTTCATCCACTTCCAAGAGTTAATGAGATATCAGTTGATGTTGATAATGATGACAGAGCTGCTTATTTCAAGCAGGTTCAGTTTGGTGTATATGTAAGAATGGCACTTATACTTACTTTACTTGGACTTGATACAGCAGTTAATCCATCATTAGCTCATGTACTTGATTCACTGGATGCATAAGGAGGGAAATTTATGTTAAATGTAGGAGAACTTAATGAAGGCTTTGTTCTTGATCATATTGAAGCAGGAAAGGCCATGATGATATACAATTACTTAGGTCTTGATAAGCTTGACTGTCAGGTTGCTATAATTAAGAATGCAAGAAGTGGTAAGATGGGAAAGAAAGACATTATTAAGATTGAAGGTGGTCTTGATCTTGTTGATCTTGATGTTTTAGGATTCGTTGACCATAACATTACTGTAAATATTATTAAGAATGGTGAAATAGTAGAGAAGAAGAGACTATCTCTTCCAAAGCAGGTTACTAATATTATCAAATGTAAGAATCCAAGATGTATCACATCTATCGAGCAGGGCTTAAAGCAGGTGTTCGTACTTGCTGATGAGGAAAAGCAGGTTTATAGATGTAAGTACTGTGAAGAGAAATATTCATAAAAATTAATGGCTGTCGTTACTAAACGGCAGCCATTTTAATATATGTGTCAAAGACACATTTACTTAAGTTCTTTAATTATCATATTATTAGGTCTTGAAATCTTAAGCTCCGGACCATTCATTATTATAAGTCCTTTGTCGTATTTTACAGTAAATATTGTAATAGAATTCCCTTCATTATTCATTGACATTAAATGCTTGTCGTCAGGGAAGAGCCTTATGTACTTAGGATAATCACCACTGATAGGGAGAGAATTAAGGCTTGAGAGCTTTCCTGTTTTGGAATCAACCTTGTATATTGTAACTGTATTATCGCCGGCGTTAGAGCAGAGCAGATGCTTTCCTGTGCTGTCAAATGTTATGTTAGCAGCGGCACTGTTAGATTTATGGTCTCTTCTTACAGTGAATATATTCTGTACTAAATCAAAACGGTCTTTGTCTGAATTCTTATCATAAGAATATACATTAATATAATTCTTCATTTCGCAGACAACATAAGCAAACTTACCATCCTGACTGAATTCAATCTGTCTTGGTGCAGATTCCTGCTGTGAACGGATTATATCGTATAACTTTAATTTACCGGTTACATGATTGAATTCATAAAGCTTAATCTGGTCAATTCCAGGGTCACATACACATAAAAGTTCTTCGTCAGGTGTGAATGTGCTCCAGCTTATATGAGGACGGAAGTTTCTTTCGGCAACACTTCCGATTCCTTTATGAAATATTTCATCAGCTATAAATCCCGCTGAACCATCAGCATTGATGTGCAAAACAGTAATCTTGCCGTCATGATATCCGGAAACAACAAGGAATCTGTTATCACTTGTTACGCATATATGACAGCCACGCATTCCGTTAATGGACGCAACATTCATAAGCTCAAGACTTCCATCTTCTAATACAGCATAAGCTGAAACACCCTGGTCACATATAGAGTATAAGAAATTCTTATCATGTGAAAATGCAATGAAAGAAGGGTTATCAATTGCCACCTCTTCACGTTCTGTTATTCTTCCTTTAGCTACATCACAGTCATATATATGGATACCCTTACTGCTTTCGTGTGTATAGCTGCCTGCATAAGCTACATATTTCTTATCCATGATTATCCGCCTCCGTAAAACATATATATTACTATTTTATAGCATAAGTAAAGGATTTTCAATACTGGTCAGATACATTTTTGCTTAACCTTTTCAGGACAAATACTTACAAGTATAATATCAGGTCCGATTGTGCGGATGCATTTGAAAGGAATTACATATTCAAAATCTCTTCCAAGCAGTCCGCATAATCTGGCGGGACCGGGGACAATGAGTGCCAGTATGCAGCCTGATGACGGGTCGAAATCAATATCAACCACAAAACCTAATATGCAGCAATCGGTATCGTTTATTACGGTTTTTCCTTTAAGTTCACATAGACGCATTATAATACCTGGTTAAGTGCTTATATTATTATATTACACATATCAGCAAAGGTGTCTTTTCATATCACGCAAGGCACATTTTTCAAGGCGGCTTACCTGGGCCTGTGATATCCCAAGGTCTTTGGCAACTTCAGTCTGTGTAAGACAATCAAAGAAACGGAGTATTATTATCTGGCGTTCTCTTGGGGAAAGCCGATTAATAGCTTCTCGAAGCGCAATATTTCTTACCCAGCGGTCTTCAGTGTTTTTCTTGTCCTTTACCTGATCAATAACATACAGGGTGTCACCACCATCATTGAATACCGGTTCATATAATGATATTGAAGGTGTGACTGCTTCAAGGGCAATTACGATATCAGCTTTTGATATGCCTATTTCTTCTGCGATTTCTGTAATTGATGGTTCTTTAAGATTTTTCTTCATAAGTGTTTCACGGGTAGTTATTGCTTTATAGGCTGTATCTTTTAAGGAACGGCTGACTCTTATAGTGCTGTTATCACGCAGAAAACGCTTTATCTCTCCGATTATCATTGGAACAGCATATGTTGAAAACTGTACATTTAGCGATATATCAAAATTGTCAATCGCTTTAATCATTCCTATACAGCCTATCTGAAACAGGTCATCAAGATTTTCACCACTCTGGCTGAAGCGTTGTACAATGCTTAATACAAGCCTTAAGTTTCCTTTTATAAATGTTTCTCTTGCCTGCGTATCTCCTGATTTTATCTTTACAAGCAGTTCTTTTGCCTGGGCGGGTTTAAGAAGAGGAAGGTCACTTGTATTGACTCCGCATATTTCGACTTTGTATCCAGCCATAATCCCTCCTTAAATAATAATTGGTTTTTCAATTTATCAACATTAAAAGGATTGACATTTTGGCTGGGCTTATTCATAATTAATTTATATATTTAATTTGGAGGTAGATAGCGTGAAGTGTCCATTTTGTGGTAAAGATAACACTAAGGTAATTGATTCAAGACCGACTGATGACAGCTCAATAAGAAGACGTCGTCAGTGTGACGAGTGTGGTAAGCGTTTTACCACATATGAAAAGATTGAATCTATGCCTCTTATTGTGATTAAGAAGGATAATAACAGAGAACCATATGACAGAGAGAAGATAACTGCGGGTATTGTCAGATCGTGCCATAAAAGGCCTGTATCTATCTCACAGATTAATAATATGGTTGATGAGATTGAGACGCAGATATTTAATATTGGAGAGAAAGAAATCTCAACTAAAACTATTGGTGAGATTGTAATGAGCAAGCTTAAGGCAGTTGATGAGGTTGCCTATGTAAGATTTGCATCTGTTTACAGAGAATTTAAGGATGTTGATTCATTTATGGAAGAGATTAAGAAAATCCTTAAATAATATATATCAGTAATTAAGAAAGGCAGCATTTTTGTTATGTTTAAGAGGTTTTATCCTGATATATATATTGATTCAGCTTACGACATAGATTATGAAGGACTGTATAATAAGGGCTACAGAGGTATTATATTTGATATTGACAATACTCTTGTGGAACATGGTGCACCGGTTACGAAGAAGTGCAGTGATTTATTTGACAGTTTAAGAGCGATAGGGTTTGATACATGTATTATATCGAATAACAAAGAACCGCGTGTAAAGCCGCTTGCTGATGCATGTGGGTCAAGATATGTAAGTAAGGCAGCAAAACCATCGCCGGTCAATTATATTAAGGCAATGGATATTATGGGAACAGACAGGAATAACACATTCTTTGTTGGTGACCAGCTTTTTACAGATGTGTGGGGCGCTAACAGGGCAGGTATTATGTCTGTGCTTGTAAAGCCTATTGATAAGCATGAAGAAATTCAGATAATTCTTAAGAGAAGACTGGAATGGATTGTATTATTTTTCTATAAAAGAAGAAAGCATTAATTGCTTAAAGGAGCTTGGATTATGGACATCAAAGGAACAACAAGAGTATGCGGACTTATTGGTAATCCGGTAGGACATTCTGTGTCACCGGCAATTCATAATAATCTTGCACAGCTGACAGGAAAAGATATGGTTTATACAACATTTAAAGTGGAAAAAGGAGATGTGGCATCTGCTGTAAGAGGTGCTTACAGTCTCAATATACTGGGACTTAATGTCACAGTTCCACACAAGTCAGAGGTTATTGATTCTCTTGTAGATATAGATCCGCTTGCCAAGGCTATAGGAGCTGTTAATACTCTTGTAAGGGTTGACGGAGGATTCAAAGGATACAACACTGATATTCTTGGACTTGCGAGAGAACTTGAAGATGAAGGAATTGAACTGGCTGATTCTAAGGTTATTATTCTGGGAGCAGGAGGCGCAGCAAGAGCTATAACATTCTTATGTTCAAGTAAGAATGCACAGTGTGTGTATCTGCTGAACAGAACAGTTGATAAGGCTGAGGCGATTGCACAGGCTGTTAATGCACATTTTAACAATGATAAGGTTATTCCTATGAATATTGCTGATTATGCTGATATTCCGGGAGAAGATTATGTTGTTATCCAGACAACAAGTGTTGGACTTCATCCGAATGACGAAGCTGTTGTTATTGATGATGAAGCATTTTATAAGAAGGCGGCAGTTGGTGTTGATATCATATATAATCCGGGAGAGACTATGTTTATGAAGCTTATTAAGGCACAGGGGAAAAAGGCTTATAATGGACTTAAGATGCTTCTGTATCAGGGAGTAAGTGCTTACGAGCTCTGGAATGACTGTAAGATTACTAAGGAAGAGGCTGATGAGGTGTATAAGTGTCTTCAGAAGGAGCTTGGGATTAATGAATAGAAAGAATAATATTATCCTTATTGGTTTTATGGGAAGCGGTAAGACAACATTTGGAAGATGGATTACCAGGACTCACAATATGGAATTTCTTGATACTGACGAGTATATAGAGAATAAGTATAACAAGCTTATTAAGGATATATTCAGGGATTCCGGTGAAGAGACATTTAGGGATATGGAGACACAGGCTATCAAAGAGCTTGCACAGGTCTGTGATAACTGTGTTATATCTGTTGGTGGAGGACTGCCGGTAAGAGAAGTTAACAGAAGTCTTCTTAAGGAGCTTGGAATTGTTGTATATCTGGAAGCATCTGTTGATGAACTGGTAAAGCGTCTGTCTAAGGACACAAGCAGACCGCTTCTTGCAGGAGGTAATTTAAGAGAAAAGATTGAAAGTCTTATGACCGCAAGGGAGGCGCTTTATAAGGACGCTGCTGATGTTATAGTTAAGACTGATGGAAGAAGATTTGAAGACATGTATGCTGATATAGTTTCAGCTGTTAATATAGGCATAATGGAGGATTGATATGAAGATACTTGTAATGAACGGACCTAACATTAATTTTCTTGGAATAAGAGAGAAAGGTATATATGGAGAGCAGAATTATGAAGCTCTTGTTTCAATGATTGAGAAGAAGGCAGAGGAGCTTGGAGTTGATGTTGAGGTGTTCCAGAGCAATCATGAAGGTGCTATAATTGATAAGATTCAGGAAGCATATTATAATGATGTTGATGGAATAGTTATTAATCCGGGAGCGTTTACTCATTACAGCTATGCAGTAAGAGATGCTCTTGCATCTGTGGCAGCAATTCCTAAGATAGAGGTTCATATATCTAATGTACATACAAGAGAAGAGTTCAGACATACATCAGTGACAGTTCCTGTGTGCAACGGACAGGTTGTTGGACTTGGACTTAAGGGATATTTATATGCCATGGAAGCAGTTGTTGACCTTGCTATGAAAAAGTAGTTGCCAAATGTTTATATTTATTATACAATATTAGAAGTCATTTGATTATTTAGGAGGTATACCAAAGAATGGTAGATGCAGGTAGTTTTAAGAACGGTATTACAATTCAGTATGAGAACGGAATTTGGCAGGTAATCGAATTCCAGCATGTTAAGCCTGGTAAGGGATCACCTTTCGTTAGAGCTAAGTTAAAGAATATTATTTCTGGTGGTGTTATAGAGAATTCTTTCAGACCAACTGAGAAGTTTGATCTTGCACACATCGACAGATCAGAATATCAGTATTTATATGCTGATGGAGATCTTTACAACTTTATGAATACAGAGACATATGACCAGATCGCATTAAGTGCTGATCAGGTTGGTGATTCTCTTAAGTTCGTTAAAGAGAATGAGATGGTTAAGCTTTGTTCACATGATGGTAATGTATTTGCTATTGAGCCACCTATTTCAGTTGAGCTTGAAGTAACAGATACAGAGCCTGGTATCAAGGGTAACACAGCAACAGGTGCTACTAAGCCAGCTATCGTAGAGACAGGAGCTAAGATTATGGTTCCATTATTCGTTAATCAGGGCGATAAGATTAAGATTGATACTCGTACAGGTGAGTATACATCAAGAGCATAATTTTTATGTATTATTAATGGCTGTCATGCATATGCATGACAGCCATTTTTGCGCGAGTAGCGATGAGAATAGTTCTAGACTTATCCCCTTGCCTGGAATGTTGTACAGACTGTATCGTCCTCTGTTACAGCTTTTATACCTGATATGTCTACATGGTCAGCATCACATTTTTTATTAGTGTTATATATGCAGTTGGTTGCTTCACATGAGATGGATAAAGAATCTTTAGGAAGATGGCACATATTAGTTGCACCTGGTTTCTGATGTTCATAGTCACTGCAGCATGTTTCACCACATTGGCATGCCGAGCTTCCTTCTACACAGATTGAATTAAGACAGCACTGGTTGTCACAGTTATGCATGCAAGATGCAGCATTACAGTTAAGATTACCCATAATATTTCTCCTTTCAAAAAACAAATATGACCGCTATTGTTTTTGAAACATAGCGGCCATATTATTGTACCCTTAATATTATTCTTTATTCAGAGGGCTATTTAATGAAAGAAAATGTAAAACGCTTCGTTCTGACATTGAAATATCTGAAAGAAACCTTAGCAATAATCTTATCCTTTGATACAAATGTGTTGGTCCAGTATCTGGAATCTTTAGAATTGTTTCTGTTATCTCCAAGCATAAAATATGAATCAGCAGGTACAACATAGGTTAACTCTTCACCATCATTGTTCATTGGCTCCCGAAGATAATTCTCTTCAAGCTGTTCACCATTGACATATACATGTCCGTTGGAAATCTGAATGACATCACCAGGAATACCGATAACTCTTTTTACAAAATTCTGTGATTCATCATCAGGATATTTGAAGATTACAATATCACCACGTTCTGGTTCATGAAACAGATAAGCAAGTCTGAAACCTATTAGTCTGTCTCCGGTAAGAATGGTGTTTTCCATTGAACCAGATGGAACTTGAGCGTTTACAATTATAAATCTGGTAAAAAGAAATGCTACAATAACAGCAACGGCAAGGATTTTGATATAACTTAATATTTCCTGTCCAATAGTTTCCTGTTTTTCTTTATGATGATGTGGAGCAACAGGCTCATCGCTGTAACGTGGAATATCATAAACGTTATCATCATCTTCTTCATCAAAAGAAAAATCATCATCTAAAAATTCGATACCATCATCGTATTTTGCTTTAGTATCATCGTCATAATTGTCATAGTTAAAATTAGTCATGTTATATATTTCCTTATTGTTATATAAGACAATGATAGTTTAAATGGCATTATTTTGCAAGTAATTCCATGATTTTATTGCTTCTTGCAATAAATCCAGTCATCTGTTCAGGAGAGAGTGGTGCATGACTAAGCATAGCAAGGTCATAGAGCTGTTCGCATATAATCTTAGTATTTTCGCCGTCTGTATGTTCTGCAACATATTTAACAAGGTCATTGTTAGCATTAAGTACAAGAGTCTGACCTTCGGCACCAAACATATTAGGATCCATGCCTGCCATACCGTACATCTTCATCATATCCTGCATACGTCTGCTTTCTTCTGAAAGAGTAATCATTGACGATATAGATGCATCCTTTAATTTCTCAACGTTAACAGTTAAATTCTCTTTGCCAAGAGCATCCTTGAAAGTCTTAGAGAGCTTTTCAGTCATGTCCTTCAACTCGTCTTTAGAAGTCTCTTCCTTAAAGCTGTCTGAAAGATCTGCATCGATACGCTTGAACTTGAGATTCTCATTCTTAGATTCCATGTTGGTGATGAATGGCTGGTCAATGTTATGAGTAAGAATTACAGCATCAATTCCTTCATTCTTAAACATGTTGATATACTGACTCTGCTCAACTTCGTCTGTTACATAGAATACTGTGTTTTCGTGTTTCTCTTTATTCTCTTCAAGACATTCTTTAAGAGTTAAATATTTGCCGTCAAGGTTCTTGAATATAATGTAATCGTTCATCTTCTCAGCAAATTTTTCATCCTTTAAGCAACCGAATTTGATAAATGGATTGATGTCATCCCAGTATTTCTCATAGTTCTCTTTATCTGTCTTACACATTCCTGAAAGCTTGTCGGCAACCTTTTTAGTGATGTAATCAGATATCTTCTTAACAAATCCATCGTTCTGAAGTGCTGAACGTGATACATTAAGTGGAAGGTCTGGGCAGTCAATAACACCTTTAAGAAGAAGTAAGAACTCTGGAATAACTTCTTTAATATTATCTGCTACGAATACCTGATTGTTATAAAGCTTTATAGTACCTTCAATAGATTCATACTCTGTATTAATCTTAGGGAAGTAGAGAATACCCTTAAGATTGAATGGATAATCCATGTTAAGGTGAATCCAGAATAATGGTTCTTTATAATCGTGGAATACCTTGCGGTAGAATTCTTTGTAATCTTCATCTGAACATTCATTAGGATGTTTTGTCCAGAGTGGGTGGATATCATTGATTGCAACCGGACGTTTAACAATCTTAGCCATCTTTTTGGCTGGAACTTTCTCAACAGTTTCCTTAGTTCCATCTTCTTTCTCAACTTCTTCAGTTACAGCATCCTTTATAAATGTGTCAAGAACTGTATCTTTTTCTGTAACTTCTTCCTCAGGAATCTCCTCAGTCTGTTCACCGGCATCTTCGTTAGTTACAAAGATCGGAACCGGCATGAAAGAGCAGTACTTATCAAGAACTTCTTTAGCTTTATATTCGTTGGCAAATTCATAGCTGTCCTCATTGAGGTAAAGAGTAATCTCAGTACCAGGAGTTGTTTTGGTTCCCTCACTTATATCATATTCAGTTCCTCCGTCACATGACCAGTGAACTGATTCTGCTCCGTCCTTAAATGAAAGAGTATCAATAGTAACCTGGTCAGCAACCATAAATGCTGAGTAGAAACCTAAACCAAAATGTCCAATAATCTGGTCGTCGTTAGCCTTATCCTTATACTTCTCAAGGAATGCTTCAGCACCTGAAAAAGCAATCTGGTTGATATACTCATCAACCTCTTCCTTAGTCATACCGATACCGTTATCAATGATCTTGATTGTCTTATCTTTTGCAGAAAGCTTAATTTCAACCTTATATTCAATATCATCAGGAGCTTCATACTCTCCAATCATTGAAAGCTTCTTGAGCTTAGTGATAGCATCACATGCATTAGAAACTAACTCTCTATAGAAGATATCATGGTCAGAATACATCCATTTCTTGATGATAGGGAAAATATTCTGACTGTTAATAGATAAATTACCATGTTCTTTTGACATAATATTTCACTCTCCAATCTGTATAGTATTAAACTAAATGTTAATTTAATACACAAGAAAACATAAGTCAAGCAAAAATTAGCACTCCTTAAACAAGAGTGCTAACAAAAAAACCGCCTGTGCGTGTAAACAGGCGGTTTTGTAACATTTATTAAATAATTCTAAATTATTCCTCATAGGAAATATCAGCATCTGACAGGAAGTTAATAATATATCGTTCAAATGCTTCATCAAGTGAACGGTCGAGAGTGAAAGTACTAAGCGAAGATGCTGTTGTCATGGTTACTGAACCATCCTGATAGCGTACATTAAGAAATAACCCGTTGACACAGTCGGGGTCAAAGTTAAGGTCAGTATCAAGTATCAGCTTTGCAACAACTGCTTCAGGCAGTACAAATGTTATCTTTAAAAGTTCAGGAACTTTCCTGCCCTTAATTATGCTGAATGCGAAAGGCTTAATGTTCTTCCATGATGTATATCTTGCAGAAGGCATGGAATTAAGCTCATCTTCATTATAAAAGTGTGTGTTGAGCTTTCCGTCTATTGTATAACTGCATCCTGTGCATATATAGGCTTCTGAAAGACACATACCATCAAATGTATCGCTTATCAGAAGTTTATTCATAAATTGCTTTAAATCCTTAATTGTAAGAGAGAGCATATATCCTCCTTGTTTTGCGAAGCAAAATGCGACTGCCCATGCAGGAGCAGAGGATTTTAGCCTCCTTGTTTTGCGAAATGTATATTAATTATAATATAAAATCAGTCTTTTAGAAACAGCTTTTGAATTATATTTATAAGAGCAAAGAGAATTGTTGATATAATGCACAAAATGACAATGCCAAGTACAACATAACTCATCTTAAATACCTGGCTTCCGTATATTATGAGGTATCCAAGTCCTTTTTTAGCAGCTAAGAATTCGCCTATAATTACACCTACAAGACACAGACCTATATTTACCTTCATGTTACTTATAATGATTTTCTTGGAGCCGGGGATGATAAGTTTACACAGAATATGCCATTTGTTACCACCAAGAGTCCGTATCAGAGTGATTTTTTCTTTGTCAATGCCAAGAAAACCTGTGTACAGATTAATTATCATGCCGAATATTGCTACGGATACAGCTGTTATAATAATTGCCTTGGTATTAGTGCCAAGCCATACTATAAGCATCGGTGCCAGAGCTGACTTAGGAAGGCTGTTTAATACTACCATGAAAGGCTCAAGACAGTCCGACAGTCCTTTGAAGCACCATAACAGTATTGCAAATATAATGCCGACAACTGTAATTATTGCAAATGCGACTATGGTTTCATAGAGAGTTACCCATATATGCATGAATATTACTCCGTCTTTGGCGAGGTCCATAAATGTCTGGTACAGTCTTACCGGTGAACTGAATATAAATGCATTGATAATACCTTTGTCAGCAGTAAATTCCCATATACCGATAAAACCTAAGAATAATATCAGGCGGGAGAGTGTTACTGATATGGAATATATGCGCTGCTTAATTACGAATTTGCGTTGTAAAGGACTCATATTCATTTTAACACCTCCCTTATTTCATCAAAATATTTCTGGGTTGAAAGAGTGTCACGTGATTTGATATCAACTGTTTTTAAAAGACTGGCAGGTCTGTTTGTGAGGATAAGAACACGGTCAGTCATTGCAATTGCTTCAGATATATCGTGCGTTACTAATATTACTGTTTTTTTCTCACTTCTTAATATATTACATATATCTTCCCTTACTTCGAGTCTTGTCTGATAATCAAGGGCAGAAAATGGTTCGTCTAAAAGTAAAATATCCGGTTTCAGAGCAAGTGTGCGTATAAGTGCTGCACGCTGTCTCATACCTCCGGATAACTGGGATGGCCTCGCTGATTTGAATTCTGCAAGGTCGTATTGCTCTAAGAGATGATTAACATAGGCAATGTTTTCAGGAGTTTTTTTGTTATTTATTTCAAGACCTAACATAACATTTTTATATATACTGCGCCATTCAAACAGATTATCTTTCTGCAGCATATATCCCATCCGGGAGTCTGTATTATTCTCTGGCGGTCTTATATATATGGTTCCTGCTTCAGGCTTTATAAGATCGCATAGAAGAGAGAGCAGTGTGGATTTGCCACAACCGGATGGACCGACAATTGATGTGAAACTACCGGGCTTTATTTCGAAAGAAAGGTCATTGATTACCGGGGTCTCTCCATTTTTATCATGATAAGAATAATATATGTGATCCAGAGATATAAATTATTCCAATATATTACTCCCATACTATGGTTAATATAATTTATGAAAAATATCAGAAAAAGTGATAATCAAGATTGAATAAAACTCATATAAAGAATATAATAAAAATATTAAAGTCATATGAGGGGTACTTTATGAACTGTTTAGAGGAAGTAATAGCCAGTATAAGCACTGAAAGAGTTTTTATACAGACACATAATTTTCCGGATCCTGATGCAATTGCATGTGCATATGGATTATCAGAGCTTTTGAAGGCAAAGGGGATAGATGCAGAAATATGCTATAAGGGAAGCATCGACAGAACTGTGACAGCCAAGATGGTAAGGCTTCTTAATATTAATGTTAAGGAATATATAAGTTTTGAAGAATTTAACAAAGAAGATGAGATTATTCTTGTTGATGCCCAGAAGGGTAATTCTAATATTATAGATATGAATGGACAGGAAATAATATGTATTGACCACCATCCCGTATATGAGCATATTGATTATAGGTTTTGCGACATAAGACCAGATGTTGGTGCATGTGCTTCGATTATAGCATCTTATTATTTTGACAATGATATTGATATGCCAGCTGATGTGGCAACAGCACTGTTATATGGAATCAAGATGGACACAGCTGATATGCGCAGAGGTGTTTCACAGCTTGATCTTGATATGTTTTATAAGCTTTTTATGATGGCAGACAGGGATATACTTACAAACCTTGACAGTAGTGTACTGCATTTTGATGATATTAAGGCATATAAAGATGCACTGAGTACTATTGATATAAGGGAAGATGTATGCTTTGCATGTGCCGGATATGAATGTAAAGAATCACTTATAGCTGCTATATGTGATTTTACACTCACGCTTGATGGAATTAATCTGTCAATTGTATATTCACCAAAGAAGGATGGAATTAAACTGTCAATAAGAAGTGGTGGAAAATATCTGTCAGGAGTTCTGGCAGTCAATGCCCTTAGAGGAATAGGTACGGGAGGAGGCCATGATAATATGGCGGGGGGTTATGTACCATATGGAAAAGAAACCGGGTCTAAAGTTGGGGATGCTGATATTGTAAGGCTTGAACATGAGATTAAGGCAAGATTCTTAAAAGAAGCAGGAATTAAATAGTGTTTATTTTAGTATATTAACTGCCGGATGAAGGTGATTCTTTCCGGCAGTTTTATTATTGAATATATTATCTTATATCAATCTGTAATCTGTCTATGAAATGTCCCCAAATGCTGGCATAGCCATCCATTCCGTTATCTTTATTATTATCTTTCTGATAACTATAGTAGTTACCGTTCACAGGACTTACCCTGTAGAATGCGTAATGGTATCCAGATGATTTAATGATGTCATCAGGTGTGTAATAATATATCTCAACAGCATCAACAGGTGTGTCATTGCCGGCATATCCGTTATAATAATCGTTAATATCAGTGTTGCGGCTGTCTATGAAATCCAGCCAGCCACTGTCCACATGGACTCTGGAGGGTACTCATGAAAAAGATCGCACAGGGCATTGTGCGCTTCCGGAAGCTAATCCTGACAGTAGCGTTCCTGCTGTTGATTCCTTCCGCGATCGGCGCAG
>ENA-UEQK01000364-UEQK01000364.1-human-gut-metagenome-genome-assembly--contig:-NODE-364-length-33328-cov-13.006436_pt1 | contig 33328 bp, 33 predicted proteins | sample MGYA00242939_ERZ507942 | MGnify/ENA primary metagenome ERZ507942 (study PRJEB26167, sample SAMN06115485) | human gut metagenome | host: Homo sapiens | place: China:Chongqing | collected 2015-03-30... | reverse complement strand
CCCTGGCGTGGCGTCGCTGGCGCAAGGGCAATTCCAGCAAGCGATTGATGGCAGTTCGGTGCTGTTCATCGAAAGCGTTGACGGCAGCGATTTCAAAGATGTGTTCCTCGCGCAAATTCGACCAAAAGGTAATGCACGTCCTTCTGTGGTGGTGGCCGATTCCGGACATTTAACCCAGCTGCGCGACGGCTCCCAGGTCGTCACTCTCAACCAGGGAACGCGCTTCGAAGGCACTGCACTGTTACGTGATTTCCGCATTACGGACTTCCAGGATTATCAGGCGATAATTGGTCACCAGGCGGTGGCGCTCGACCCGAACGATACCGACCAGATGGACATGCGCACATTGTGGAACACTGACACCGATCGTGCTCGCGCAGAACTGAACTGGCGTATCACGTTGGTATTCACCGTGTTTATGATGGCACTTATGGTCGTACCGCTGAGCGTGGTTAACCCACGTCAGGGACGCGTACTATCGATGCTGCCAGCCATGCTGCTGTATCTACTTTTCTTCCTGATCCAGACCTCCCTGAAATCGAACGGCGGTACAGGTAAGCTGGACCCGACGCTGTGGATGTGGACCGTTAACTTGATTTATCTGGCTTTGGCGATTGTTCTCAACCTTTGGGACACCGTGCCGGTCCGCCGCCTGCGCGCCAGTTTTTCGCGTAAAGGAGCGGTGTGATGCAACCTTTTGGCGTACTTGATCGCTATATCGGTAAAACTATTTTCACCACCATCATGATGACGCTGTTCATGCTGGTGTCGCTGTCGGGCATTATCAAATTTGTCGATCAACTGAAAAAAGCCGGGCAGGGGAGGTACGACGCGTTAGGCGCAGGACTGTATACCTTGCTGAGCGTGCCGAAAGATGTGCAGATCTTCTTCCCGATGGCGGCTCTGCTTGGGGCGTTGCTTGGTCTTGGGATGCTGGCGCAGCGCAGCGAACTGGTGGTGATGCAGGCTTCTGGTTTTACCCGTATGCAGGTGGCGCTGTCGGTGATGAAAACCGCCATTCCGCTGGTCTTGTTGACGATGGCGATTGGTGAATGGGTTGCGCCGCAGGGCGAGCAGATGGCGCGTAACTACCGTGCGCAGGCGATGTACGGCGGCTCGTTGCTCTCCACTCAGCAAGGCTTATGGGCGAAAGATGGCAACAACTTCGTCTACATTGAGCGGGTTAAAGGTGACGAAGAGTTAGGTGGCATCAGTATTTATGCCTTTAACGAGAATCGTCGTCTGCAATCCGTACGCTATGCCGCTACCGCGAAGTTTGACCCGGAACATAAAGTCTGGCGTCTGTCGCAGGTTGATGAATCTGATTTGACCAATCCGAAACAGATTACCGGTTCGCAGACGGTGAGCGGCACCTGGAAAACCAACCTCACGCCAGACAAACTGGGCGTGGTGGCGCTGGACCCGGATGCACTCTCCATCAGTGGTTTGCACAACTATGTGAAGTATCTGAAGTCGAGCGGTCAGGATGCCGGACGTTATCAGCTCAACATGTGGAGCAAAATCTTCCAGCCGCTATCCGTGGCGGTGATGATGTTGATGGCGCTGTCGTTCATCTTTGGCCCACTGCGTAGCGTACCGATGGGCGTGCGTGTGGTCACAGTGAATATCTGGGGGGATACCGCCTATATCACCGGCGGTACCTATGCCGATTTGGAGAATACCGATACCCTGCGGGACATTCTCAGCCAATGCCTGGAGCAGGAAGCGGCGGAGGGGACGGTCAACGAGTACCATCTCCGCTACCTCTCCATGGACAACGGCCTTTACCGGAAACTGGCCTTTGTGGATATGTCCATGGAGCAGGCGGTGCTGCGGCGGCTGGTCCGTTCCTACCTGCTGATCGCACTGGGAGCTATGCTGGTGCTGCTGGGCATTGCGGCAGCGGCATCCCGCTGGGTCACCCGGCCGGTGGAGAAGGCATGGAAGCAGCAGCGGCAGTTTTTGTCGGATGCCTCCCACGAGCTGAAGACGCCGCTGACGGTGATCCTCTCCAACGCGGAGCTGCTGGAGGGGGCAGGTCTTGCGGAAAAGCCTGCCCGGTGGAGCGGCAACATCCATACCGAGGCGGAGCAGATGCGCACTCTGGTGGAGCAGATGCTGACCTTGGCCCGGGCGGACAATGGCGTCCGGCCTGCCGCCATGGAGCCGCTGAACCTCTCCGATGTGGCCACGGACTGCGTGCTGGCCTTTGAGCCGGTGGCCTTTGAGGCGGGAAAGCCCTTGGAGGAGCGGATCACGGCGGACGTTACCGTGGTGGGGGACGCTGACCGGCTGCGGCGGCTGATTTCCATTCTGCTGGACAATGCCGTGAAATACGGCGCGGAGGGCGGCCATATCACCTTGACGCTGGAAAAGACGGACCGGCAGGCCCGACTCACCGTTTCCAATCCCGGTGACCCCATTCCGCCGGAGCATCTGGCCCATCTGTTTGAGCGATTTTACCGGGCGGACGCCTCCCGTGGGGAAAAATCCGGGTTTGGATTGGGGCTGGCTATTGCGGACACCATCGCCCGGGAACATAAGGGCGCACTGAAGGCGGAGAGCGATGCGGCGTCCACCCGCTTTATCTTCACTATGCCATTGAAAAAACAAGCGTAAAAAGAATGAAAAAGCGGAACGGAGAAGCTCTCCGTTCCGCTTTTGTTAGTTGCTTCGGGTTTTATGCCTTTTTCACCTTGCGGGCCATGATCTCCGGGTCCACGCAGAAGAAGGTAAACTCGCCGGTGGCCAGCAGTTTCTCATCCTCACCCAGAATGTCCACCGCCACCAGGCAAGTGGAGTGGCCCCGGTGCCTTACCCGGGCGTCGGCCTGAATCTCACCCTCAGACTGGTTGCGCAGGAAGTGGAGAGCGCTGGTCTGCGTGACGTAATTGCGGCCATCGGTGTGGGCGGCAAAGCCGGTGGCGTTGTCTGCCATGGCGTAAATGGCGCCGCCATGGACCATACCGTAGGAGTTCTTGCTCTCCGGTTTGATGTTCAGCCGGAATACGGCGTGATCTTCCTCTACCATGACCATTTCAATATGGTTGTAAGTGGCAAAGAGATTTTTGCGCTCTTTGTCCTTAAACATTTCAATTGTACTTTCGTCCATTTTGCTTTCGTATACCTTTCTATTGTACTACTTTTTGAGTGTATCACATATTTTCTCTGATTTCTACTCTTTTTTTAAATTCGGGGTTGACAAACGGCAAATGCGTGCTATCATGAACACATGAACAGACATTCAAATGAAAGGAGCCGCTTATGGAGGATCGCTACAACGTGGAGTGCTGTGAATTCATGCATGCCCACGATGAGATCGTAGAGAGAGTACAAAAGGAGATGCCAGGGGAAGATACCCTGTATGACCTGACGGAGCTGTTCCGGATCTTCGGGGATTCTACCCGCATCCGCATCCTGTATGTGCTCTTTGAGGCAGAGATGTGCGTGTGCGACATTGCGGCGCTGCTGGGAATGACCCAATCCGCTATATCCCATCAGCTCAAGGCACTGAAAAATGCCCGGCTGGTAAAGTCACGGCGGGATGGCAAAACGGTGTTTTATTCTCTGGCGGACGATCATGTGAAAACCATCATCGATCAGGGATTAGAGCATATTCTGGAGTAATTTTGATTTCCAATTCAGTTCTCATAAATATTAAAATCAGGAGGAAGCTATTATGAAGAAGCATTACAAGTTCGAGATCGACTGCGCCAACTGTGCCGCCAAGGTGGAGGATGCCATTAAGAAGATCGACGGCGTCAACAACGCCACGGTGAGCTTCATGACCCAGAAGCTGACGCTGGACGCCGATGACGCCCGCTTTGACGAGATCCTGCAAAAGGTTGTGGCCACTGCGAAGAAGATTGAGCCGGACTGCGAGCTGCACCTGTAAGAACCGCCGCCGCTGGCGCGTTTCGGAGCGTAACTGCCGTAAGGCGGCGCTTCGCCTGGTCCCGAAAAGGAGGATACGATGACGACCCTTTCCAAAAAGCAAAGAAAAATGCGGAACCGCATCCTGATTGCGGCGGCTCTGCTGATTCTGGTCAAGCTGCTGCCCCTTACCGGCTGGGTCCGGGGTCTGTGCTGTCTGGCGCCGTATTTCATCATCGGCTATGATGTGCTGCGGAAGGCGGCACTGGGCATTGTCAATGGGCAGGTCTTTGACGAAAACTTCCTGATGGCCCTTGCCACCGTGGGCGCTTACGCTACCGGCGAGTTTGACGAGGCTGTGTTCGTCATGCTGTTCTACCAGACCGGCGAGCTGTTTCAGGATTACGCCGTGGGCAAGTCACGGACCTCCATTGCCGCCCTGATGGACATCCGGCCGGACACCGCCAATCTGGAAACGGAAAACGGCTTGGAAACGGTGGATCCGGAGGATGTGGCCGTCGGCTCCGTCATCGTGGTGAAGCCCGGCGAGCGGGTACCGCTGGACGGTACGGTGTTAGAGGGCAGTTCCACACTGGATACCGCCGCCCTCACCGGCGAATCCCTGCCCCGAAGCATCCGTGTGGGCGATGACATCATCAGCGGCTGCGTGAACCTGACGGGGTTGCTGCGGGTGACGGTGACAAAGCCCTGTGAGGAATCCACGGTTTCCAAAATTCTGGAGCTGGTGGAGAATTCCAGCGAAAAGAAAGCCGTCAGCGAGCAGTTCATCACCCGGTTTGCCAAATACTATACCCCCTGTGTGGTGTATGCGGCGCTGGCTCTGTTCCTGATCCCTACGGTCCTGCTGGCGGTGCTGCCCACTCTCCCCGGATTTCTGGTGGGCACCGTCTGGACGGACTGGCTCCACCGGGCGTTGACCTTTCTGGTCATCTCCTGCCCCTGCGCGCTGGTGATCTCCGTACCGCTGAGCTTTTTCGGCGGTATCGGCGGCGCCTCCAAGTGCGGTATTCTGGTCAAGGGCGGCAACTATCTGGAAGCGCTGGCCAAGGCGGACACCGTGGTGTTTGACAAGACAGGCACCCTGACAAAAGGCACCTTTGCCGTATCCGCCGTCCATCCGGAGGCGGGCTTTGAAGCGGATCAGGTGCTGGAATACGCGGCTCTGGCGGAGCAATATTCCACGCACCCCATCGCCGTCTCTCTGCGGGAGGCCTGCAAAAGCGGAATGGACCGCAGCCGGGTCTCCAACGTGGAGGAGATCGCCGGACACGGTATCATGGCGGAGGTGGACGGCAAGCGCGTCGGCGTGGGCAACAGCCGTCTGATGGAGCGCCAGAGCGTCAACTGGCTGCCCTGTGAGCTGCCCGGCACCATCGTCCATGTGACCATCGACGGCTTCTACGCCGGGCATATCGTGATCGCGGATCAGCCCAAGCCCGACGCGAAAGAGGCCATCGCCCGGCTGAAGGCTATGGGTGTGAAAAAGACGGTCATGCTCACCGGCGACACCAAGGAAGTGGCCCATACGGTGGCGGATGCACTGGGATTGGACGAGTACCACGCGGAGCTGCTGCCTGCCGACAAGGTGGCACGGGTAGAGGAACTGCTGAAGCAGGAGACCGGTAAGCTGGCCTTTGTAGGTGATGGCATCAACGATGCGCCGGTGCTGACCCGCGCGGACATCGGCATCGCCATGGGCGGTCTGGGCAGCGACGCGGCTATCGAAGCTGCCGACATCGTGCTTATGGACGATCAGCCCACCAAGATCGCCGCAGCCATCCGCATTGCCCGCAAAACGGTGCGGATCGTGCGGGAGAACATCGTCTTTGCCCTGACGGTGAAAGCCATCGTTCTGGTGATGGGCGCGCTGGGCAAGGCCCCCATGTGGCTGGCCGTGTTTGCCGACGTAGGTGTGGCATTTTTGGCCATTCTCAACGCCATGCGCTGCCTGTATACAGAAAAGGATAAGAAATGATACCGCAGCCCCGCCGCATAAAAACGCGGCGGGGCGGTGACTGTCGATAAAGCGGAAAATTTTCGGCAACGGTAAGGAAGGGTGTGCGCGGGAAATCCAAGAAGGGTGTCCTGCGTCATTAAAATCATTAGTTTTCAGAACTTTTATAAGGTTCTGAAAACCTGCTCAGCGGGGCGAAAAGGATTTTTCGACACGCTGAGCAACAGGGAGGGCACAGCCCTCCCTGTTCCTTTTGTTCAGCGCAGATCGGATACAATGTTGTCCACGGCGTTGTCCACCGCGATACCCAGCTTGCGGATGCTTTTCCCCACCTGTGTTTTCATGGGGTCCCGTCCGTAGGGCGACATCATACCCATTGCGGCGCCAGCCAGCAGACCGGCGCTCATGCCGACCCAAAATCCGGCACAACCTTTCATACTCCGTCACTCCTTTTTCGGTCTGAGGGTAGTATGCCCGGAGAAACGGAAAGCATGATGGAAACTCATTCCAGGATCACGCCGCCGCCCACCACGGCGTCTCCGTCATAGAGGACAACGAACTGTCCCGGCGTCACCGCCCGCTGGGGCTCCCGGAACCGCAGGCGTACCTGCCCGCCGGACAGCGGCTCCGCCACGGCCTCCGCTTTCCGCTGGGAATAGCGGGTCTTGACGGTGACGGTCATAGGGGCGGTCAAAGCGGGAATGGAGATCCAGTTCCAGTCCCCGGCAATCAGCTCTGAGGTGAACAGGTCCTCATTGTGACCCAGATAGACGGCGTGGTCCGCCGGATCCTTCCGCAGGACGTACAGCGGCGGCTCGATGGCAAGACCCAGTCCCTTGTGCTGGCCCTTGGTGTAGCGGATGAACCCCTTGTGCTGGCCTAAGACGCGGCCCTCCCGGTCCACAAACGGCCCGGTGGGGGATTCGTGTCCCACGCAGCGGGTAATGAAGCTCACATAGTCCCCGTCCGGCACGAAGCAGATATCCTGACTGTCCCGCTTTTGGGCGTTGATCAGGCCGTGAGCCTCCGCCAAGGCCCGCACCGCCGGTTTTTCCAGATCGCCCAAGGGGAACAGCGTCCGGGAAAGCTGCTCCTGCGTCAACCGGCAGAGAAAGTAGCTCTGGTCCTTGGAACGGTCCGCCCCCCGGCAGAGCAGGTGACGGCCGGTGGCAGGATCCTGTCGGATTTTGGCGTAGTGGCCGGTGGCCAGATAGTCCGCCCCCAGCTTTTGGGCGGCGTCCCACATGGCACCGAACTTGATCCTCCGGTTGCAGAACACGCAGGGATTCGGCGTGCGGCCCGCCTCGTATTCCCGGATGAAATAGTCGATGACCGTTGCCCGGAATTCCGGGGAGAGGTCCATATCGTAGAAGGGAAGCCCCAGCAGAGATGCCACGGCCCGGGCGTCGGAGCCGTCATCCGGAAGGCGGTCTGCCGGTAAAGGCAGACCGCTTAACAGGGACAGATGCAGGCCGCTGACGGCGTATCCCTGCTCTTGCAGCAAGACCGCGGCGGCAGAGCTGTCCACCCCGCCGCTCATTCCCAAAAATACCTGTGCCATAGAAGCCTCCTATGCGTCAATGCACATTCCAGATCGTATTATGTCGAATAGATATGCCGAATGGTATTTATAAAACTATTATACAGAAAAAGAAAAGCGGCGTAAAGCCGCTTTTCTGCCTTGCTGATAAAACGGTAAGCTTTCCCACCACTATTCCAGATTCCGCACGGCAAACGCATCGGAGGGAAGCGCATCCGCCAGTCCCAGCAGCGGACGGCTGAAGCCGCCATTGTAGACGGAGGGGATGTCGGAAAGCTGGCTGCCCAACTGCCGGTCCGGCAGAGTGACCATAAAGCGGCTGCCCTTGCCGGGGGCGGACTCCACGGTGATGCTCCCACCGTGCTTTTCCGCGATGGCCCGGCACAGAGGAAGGCCCAGACCCAAGCCATAGGGCGCAGGAGTGGGATGGCCCGGCTGGAAACAGCCGTCGAACAGATAGGCCATCCGCTCCGGCGGGATGCCGCAGCCGGTGTCACTGACGGTCAGCCGCAAAGTTTCACCGCTTTTTTTCAGTTCCACCGTGACGGTGCCGCCGGCAGGTGTAAATTTCAGCGCGTTGGAAAGCAGGTGATAAAGCATCTGCTCCACGGCGGCAGGATGAATGGCGCAGACCCGCCGATCCATGGCGCAGACAAATTTCAACTGAATCCCCAACTGTTCTGCCAGATCCGCAGAGGACTCGCAGACCTCAGAGACCAGCTTTACCAGATCAGCGTCCCGCAGAGACAGCGTTTGGCTGTCTGACAGATACTCTGCGGCGGACATACTGTTGACCAGCCGCAGCAGCCGGAAAAAACTTTGCTCCAAAATGGCGGCCTTGGCGTCCAAGGCTGGGTCCTGCTCCCGCTGCTCCGGAGGAATGACCTGAGAAGCCGCCAGGTACAGATTGCTGAGCAGGCTGCGCATCTGGTTGGCAATGTTCGGCAGCAGAGCTGCCTCGGTCTCGTGCTGCTCCATAACAGTGCCTCACTTTCTGTTTTGCATCAAAACTATCATAAGCCGCAGAGTGAAAATTACACCAGGAAAACATTTCCCAATGCGGGATGGTATCAATCAGCATATCAAAAATTCAGGAAGAAAACAAGAATTTTGTCGGAAATTTGAAATAATTTAACTTTTCACAAGTAAACGATGTGGTAAACGATGTGCTATGCAAAGGGGCTAAGAGCCGTTGGAAAAGGCAGATTTAATTTTACAGATCGTCCATTTCGCCTTTTAGAAAATGTGCCTATAATGAAAGCAACAAATCAACGCCCAAAGGGCAGGAGGGATCTGTTTATGGCGATCAAGGTAGGCATTAACGGCTTCGGCCGCATTGGCCGCGTAGCTCTGCGGATCATGGTGGAGCGTGGCAGCAGCAGTTATCAGATCTGCGGCATCAACCTGCGGAATGCGGATCTGGATTACATGGTCTATCAGGTGAAATACGACTCCGTGTTCCGGACTTTCCGGGATACGGTGGAGCACGATGACCGGCACCTCATCATCAACGGCAAGAAGATCCGGGTCTACAGCGAGAGTGATGCTTCCCAGATCCCCTGGGATGACTGCGGCGCGGAGTATATCATCGAATCCACCGGCGTGTTCAACACCGTGGAAAAGGCCAGCGCCCATCTGCAAAACGGCGCGAAAAAGGTCATCATCTCAGCCCCTTCCAAGGATGACATCATGCCCACCTTCGTCATGGGCGTCAACCATCTGAAGTACACCCCGGATATGAACGTGGTGTCCAACGCCTCCTGCACCACCAACTGTCTGGCCCCCATGACCAAGGTCATCAACGATACCTTCGGTATCCGGCAGGCCCTTATGTCCACCATCCACTCCGCCACCGCCAAGCAGAAGGCCGTGGACTCCCGTGCAGGCCGGGACTGGCGGACGGGCCGCAGCGTTCTGGGCAACATTATCCCCTCCAGCACCGGTGCTGCCAAGGCCGTGGGTCAGGTGATCCCGGAACTGAAGGGCAAAATGACCGGCATGAGCTTCCGTGTACCCACCAACGATGTGTCCGTGGTGGATCTCACCGCCCGGCTGATCCATCCCGCCAGCTACCACGATGTGTGCGTGGCCATGCGGAACGCAGCCAAGAACAGCATGAAAGGCATCATCACCTGCACCACGGATCAGGTGGTCTCATCCGACCTGACGGGCTTTTCCGAGACCTGCATCTTTGACGAGACTGCCGGTATCATGCTGGATGACGATTTCGTGAAGCTCATTGCATGGTATGATAACGAATGGGGCTACACCAGCAAGCTGCTGGACCTCATGGCCCACATGTACGAGGTGGACCACCAGTAAGGTTATTCTATGAAGCGGGACTGAATTTCGTGTCCGCTGTGTTTCAAAACGGCTCACAGGCATCTTGTAAACATGAAAAACAGGGCGCCTTTTGGCGCCCTGTTTGAGGCTGTTGGCAGGATGGTAAACATTCCGCAACGGTGAGGAAGAGTGTGTGCAGGAAACCCAAGAAGGGTGTCCTGCGCCATTGAAATCCTAAGTTTTCAGAACTTTATAAAAGTTCTGAAAACTTGTTCAGCGGGGCGAAAAGACTTTTTCGGCACGCTGAAACAGGGCGCCAGAGGCGCCCTGTTTGTATTTTATTCTTCCTCGTCGGTGACGATCAGACCGTAGCCGCCGTTCTTGCGGTGGTAGACAATGGAGATACTGTCATCATCGCTGTTGCGGAATACATAGAAATCGTGATCCAGCAGGTTCATCTGCAAAATAGCTTCCTCTGGGCTCATGGGCTTCACGGAGAAGCGCTTGGTCCGGACGATGTGGAACTCAGATTCCTCCGCCACGGAGAAGTCATCCATGGGAACGGCGGGGAAGGCATCGGACCGCAGGCGCTTGGCCAGCCGGGTCTTGTTTTTCAGAATCTGCCGCTCAATATAGCTGACGGCGGCGTCAATGGCACCGCGCATATCCCCATCCGGTTCCGTAGTCTGCGCCCGGAGGAGCGTCGCGCCATCCCGGATGGTGATCTCCACGGTACACAGCTTGTCCTTTTCTACGGTAAACGTCACGAAGGCAGTCGCGTCCTCCCGGTGGAAATACCTCTCCAGCTTCTCAAGACGCTTCTCGGCGTATTCCTTGATGGAGTCGTTCAGGGGGACCTTCTTGCAGGTGTAGGTATACTTCATAAAGCTCGCTCCTTTCGTGAGGGAGGGAAATGGGGAACCCTTCCTGTTGTGGATAGTATAGCACAGAAGTTTCTGTTTGACCAGAGGAAATGGTAAAAATTCACAAAAAATTCCAAGATGACAAAATCGGACGGGATCCGACAGAAGCTTCCCTTTACAATGAGGACAGTTCGTGCTACGATCATCGAGGAAGCTTTCCAATATCCCACCTCTTGAGCCGCCCATAGGGCGGCCCTTTTTTTGCGGAAAGCGCTATTCCCCCAGCTGCCGCAGCCCCGCCAGATCCGTGACCGGCAGGGAGAACGCCAGCGCCTGCGCGTCTGTCTGCATCCCCGCCTTTTCCATAATGGCTTTCATAATGGGCTTCCGGGTCTCCGCTGCGGAGAGAATGAAGATCAGCTCCTTTTCCGCCGCCAGAGACACCCCAAAGAACTTTTTGGCCAATTCCGTGCCGGTTCCCTTGGCGTGAACCGCCGTTCCGCCGGTGGCTCCGGCGGCCCGCGCCGCGTCCATAACCTTGTCGGTGAAGCCCTGATTGACAATGACGATAATCAGCTCGTGAGTTCCTTCCTTTTCCATGCGGTTCTCCGCCTCCCCCTGCAATAAGTATGCTTTCGCGGATGCGCCGCCGATGCTGGACACCGGCACGGCCATCATGACGCCCCGGCCGGGGACGTCCAGCCAAAGCTCTCTGGCCGCCTTTCGGAGCAGGCCGCTCCGGCTGGGCAGCATACACAGCAGCACCGCCTTCTCCGAGGCTTCCAGCCCCAGATAATCCAAAATTTCCGTGGTGGCAGTCCCGCGGCCCAGAGCCGTTAGCACCAACGTGGCTCCCTGCTGCTGGAACCATGCCGCAAACTCGCCGCTGCGGCTGCGGTCGGTAATGGTAATGATAAAATCCGCTGCCATGGGTATTCCCCCTTTACAGGTCGATGATCTCGTCGTCCGCTGCCGGAATCGCCGGTGCGGGCGCAGTGGATGCCGCCGTTTTCCGCAGCTTCCGCTTGTACACAAGCCCCAGCAGCTGAATGGTAATCAGGGGCGTCATGGCCACCATGGCCACCACGCCGAACGCATCCGTTACGACATTGCCGCCCAATATTTCGCAGGCGCCCATGGCGAAGGGCAGCAGGAAGGTTGCCGTCATGGGGCCGGAAGCCACGCCGCCGGAGTCAAAGGCAATGGCGGTGAAAATCTTCGGCACGATAAAGGACAGCGCTATGGCGCAGAGATAGCCCGGCACCAGCAGCACAAAGATGGAGATCCCCGTCAGCACCCGCAGCATGGCGAGGCCGATGGATACCGCTACGCCGATGGACAGGCTGGTACTCATGGCCTTGCCGGGGATCGCCCCGGAGGTCAGCTCCTCCACCTGCCGGTTCAGAACGTGTACCGCTGGCTCTGCCTGCACGATGAACCAGCCCATCAGCATCCCGATGGGGATCAGCACCCAACGCTGATCCAGCGCGGCGATCTGCTGTCCCAGATAGGTGCCGGCCGGCAGGAAGCCCACGTTGACGCCGGTCATGAACAGAATCAATCCAATGTAAGTATACAGGAGACCTACTACGATTTTCAATACGCTTTTTCGGGGAAGATGCAGGGAAACCATCTGGAATATAGCAAAAAAAGCCGCAATAGGCGCCAGCGCCGCCCCCATTTCCTTTGCATATACAGGAAGCCCGTGGGCGAACAGCCCCCACAGCTCCCGGCTGTTTCCCGCCTCCGGCACAACGGCGGGGACGTAGCTTCCGGCTGCCGGATACAGCAGCGACAGGATCAACACCGCCAGCACCGGCCCCACGGAACACAGCGCCACCAAGCCGAAGCTGTCCTCACCGGCCTTGCCGTCGCTTCGGGTGGAGGAGACGCCCATGCCCAGAGCCATAATAAAGGGGACGGTCATAGGGCCTGTGGTGACGCCGCCGGAATCAAATGCCACCGCCAGAAAATCTCCGGGAGCAAAGGCGGTCAGGGTGAAAATTACCAGATAGGAGACGATCAGCAGGCCGTTCAGAGGAATCTGAAACAGGATCCGCAGCAGCGCCACCACCAGAAAGGTTCCCACGCCTGCCGCCACAGCGCCGATCAGCACGGCGTTGGGGATGCCGGGTACCTGCCCTGCCAGCACCTGAAGATCCGGCTCGGAGATCGTGACGATCATGCCGATCAGGAAGCTGACCACAATCACCACCCACAGCTTCCGGGACTTGGTCATCTGTGCGCCTACCCGCTCGCCGATAGGCAGCATGGCGGTGTCAGCACCCAGTGTAAAGAGCCCCATTCCTACGATCAGCAGGACAGCGCCCACCAGAAAGGCCAGCAACACATCTGACGGCACCGGTGCGATGGTGAAGCAGAGAATCAGAACGATCAGTGTGATCGGCAGTACAGAGGTCAGTGCTTCCCGCACTTTTTCACCCAATACGGTTTTTGTCTGGCCGATTCGCTTCCGCCAGCTTCCTTGGATTTTTTCCAGCAAAGGCCCCGCCTCCTTGTTATGCAGTGTGCGTTTTGTAATATTTTATCATAAGATCAGGAACTTACCCAGTCGATCCGCAGAATTTTCCCAACTTCTTAACAGGAGAAACGGGGCGGGAGTTCTGCATCAGCGGACGAAGCTTCCGGGATGCGATACGAAAAACCGTATGCGGCGAAGAGGGTGGCAAAAATAAATATCTGAAATTCTGCAAAAAACGCGAGAAACCACTTGACAAACAGACGGATATCATGTAATATATACACGTTCCGCTTCGGACGGTTAGCTCAGCTGGCTAGAGCACCTGCTTGACGTGCAGGGGGTCACAGGTTCGAGTCCTGTACCGTCCACCACAAAAAGCACCGTTTTCTGATGAAAACGGTGCTTTTTCGTAACTTTTAATGCGATTTACTCGAGAGCTATGTAACCTTGTTTTGCCCCTGACCACACGGACAGCCACAGTCAGGAAAAATTTGGGCCCCCAAGGGCGATTCGCCCTCGGGGGCCCGTTTGTTCAACCTGTCAGTCCTGCCTACGAATCTGATCCTGCACTCGGTTCAGGGGTGGCAGTACCAGCACAAGCAGTATCAACGAATGCTCCGTGAGAAGGGCATCCGGCAAAGCATGAGCCGAAAGGGCAACTGCCTGGACAATGCTGTGATTGAGAATTTCTTTGGGCTTCTCAAGAGCGAGCTGCTGTATCTGCAAGAATTTCACTCCATGGAGCATTTCAAGCAGGAGCTGATCGACTATCTGGACTACTACAACAACCGCAGGATCAAGGCAAAGCTGAAGGGCCTGCCGCCTGCGATTCACAGACAGCAAGCCCTTTCGGTTGCTTGAACAATTTTTACTCTGAAATATTGTCTAACTTTTGGGGGGCACTTCACATTGGTTCTCCTCCGCGGCATTTTTTCCGTTTTGGCAGCATAGGTTGTCCCAAGAGGTGAAGAACATGAGACAAAGGAAGCTTCCCGCCCGCATTTCCCGGCGGCTGGGGGCGGCGCTGCTGGCAGGAGTCACCCTGTGGACTGTCAGCGTGACCGCTGGCAGTACGGATGCGGCAGGCGCGTGGCAGGCGCTGAAACGGGAGATCCCCGTTGCCCTGCTGCGCTGGCAGCTGGGAGATCCCGGCCAATCGGACGGCCTGTCCGCGGCGGCGGTGCTGACGCTGAGCCAGTCGCCCCTGCTGTTTTCTGCCCGGCAGGAGATCGCCGGACTGCGGCAGCAGACGGAGGAAACGCCGGAAGAAACCGTGCCTGCGCCAGTGACGCAGCCGGTGCAGGAAGAGCCGCAGCCTGCGCCTGTCCCCGCCGGTACGGACAACGGCGTACCCGCCAAAACGCTGGTGCCGACGGATCCCAGCGGCTATACCGTCTGCGGTCGGGTCTATATCAGCAATTCTACCAAGTACACCCTGACCGGCGAAGAACTGCTGAAGCCCTTTGCGGCGGAGCTGACCGGGGACGCGCCCCAGATCCTGATCCTGCACAGCCATGGCAGCGAGGGTTACACACCGGCGGAGGATGACGGCATCGTATGGTCCGGCAACTGCCGCACCACGGATTCCCGGTATAACGTGGTTCGCATGGGGGACGCCATGGCCGAGGTGTTCGGTGAGGCGGGGATCTCCGTGCTTCACGACCGGACGCTGTATGACTATCCCGAATACGCCGGGTCTTATGACCGGTCTCTGACCGCCATTGACAGCTATCTCAAGGAATATCCCTCCATTCGGTTTGTGCTGGATGTTCACCGGGACGCCATAGAAACCGCCGACGGCGGTCAGGTGAAAGTCGTTTCGGAGATCGAAGGGCAGGAGACTGCCGCCCAGCTGTCGCTGGTGGTGGGCAGCGACGGCGGCGGACTCAGCCACCCGGACTGGATGGAAAATCTCCGGCTGGCGGTAGCCATTCAGGAGCAGGCGCTGACGGATTATCCCACCTTGATGCGGCCGCTGCTGCTGCGGAATTCCCGGTATAATCAGCACGCCACCACAGGCTCCCTGCTGGTGGAGGTGGGTACCGCCGGAAATGCCCCGGAGGAGGCGGAGCTGGCCGCCCGCCTGTTTGCCGCGGAAATGGTGACGGTATTGGAGGAGCGGAGCAAATAGAAAACCGTCCCGGCTGTGCCGGGACGGTTCTGGCGGCCGTTACGGCTGCTTTTCCTGCTGTTCCTGTTCCGCGAGGTCATCCAGCGCTGCCCGGACTGCCGCCACTACAAAGGCGGAAAATGTGCAGTCGGTACCCCGGATGGCGGCTTCCACCTCCTCCAGCATATCGTTGGGAAAGCGGACGGATTTATTGCTGGTAGGAGGAACCTTTGGAATTTTGAACGCCATGTCAAACACCTGCTTTACATTTTGTAAGACAAGTGTATTGCGTTTTACGCGATAATTATGTAATATGGATGTTGCACAAAAGTGCAACAAATGGGAAAGGGGTACTGAACCATGCCTGACTACAAAGAGATGTATCTCATCATGGCGCGGGCCGCGGAAAAGGCCCAGCGGATCCTGATCGAAGCCCAGCGGCAGTGCGAGGAGCTGTATCTGTCCGCAGATGACGCCGAAAAGCCGGAGGACGGCAAGGAGTAAGCAGAACATACAGCAGCGCCCCGCAGCATCAGGCTGCGGGGCGTTTTCCGTTGGAGCAGGCTTACAGGGCGGCGCGAATGGCGGCCAGCAGTTCGTCGTAGGTTTCAAAGGCGGGGATCTGGGGATAATCTGCCTTGATCTGGTCGGTGCTGCGGAACAGGAAACCGGCCTTGCTGGCCTGAATCATGCCCAGATCATTGTAGCTGTCGCCGCTGGCAATGGTGTCGTATCCAATGGACTGAAGCGCCTTCACCGTGGTGAGCTTGGACTGCTGGCAGCGCATTTTGAAGCCGGTGATCTCCCCGTCCGGGGCGACCTCCAGCGAATTGCAGAGAATCGTGGGCCAGCCCAGCTTCTTCATCAAAGGCATGGCGAACTCCTCAAAGGTGTCGCTGAGGATCACCGTCTGAGTCTCTGCCCGCAATGCGTCCAGAAACGCTTTGGCGCCGGGCATGGGGTCGATCTTTGCGATGACGTCCTGAATTTCCTTCAGCCCCAGCCCATGCTCCTTCAGAACGCTCAGCCGCCAGCGCATCAGCTTGTCATAGTCCGGCTCGTCGCGGGTGGTGCGGCGCAGCTCCGGGATACCGCTGGCCTCCGCAAAGGCAATCCAGATCTCCGGCACCAGCACGCCCTCCATATCCAGACAGACAATATTCATAAGGATCCCTCCTGAGTTCATTTTGGAGTATTATAACATGAAGCAGCCTTTGCGGCAAGAGGGGAGCACTTCCCGGAAATGCCGGGACGCGGATTTGCCGGTTTTTCGGAGGATTTGGCAGGGGAGACGAAATCCGCCGTGTAAATTTTACATTTTTGCGTCTTTTCCTGTGAGACGTACTGTGATAAAATCAACAGAGTAAACGATTATTTCATAATGGGAGGGAATCGGCCTGTTTTCGGAGAAGGCGGGCGATCAAAGGAGAGGTTAAAGATGCGGAAAACAAAAATCGTATGCACCTTGGGGCCGTCTACGGACAAGGAAGGCGTCCTGCGGGAGATGATTCTGGCAGGGATGAATGTGGCCCGGTTCAACTTTTCCCACGGCACCCATGCGGAACATAAAGCGCGGCTGGACACCCTGAAAGCCCTGCGGGAAGAGCTGGATGCCCCGGTTGCCGCCATGCTGGATACCAAAGGGCCGGAGATCCGGCTGAAGGACTTTGCAGACGGCTCCGTCCGCCTGACCGCCGGGCAGGAATTTACCCTGACCACAACGGAGGTGGAGGGAGATGTTCACCGCTGCTCCATCACCTATGCCGACCTGCCCAACGACGTAAAGGCGGAGGACACCATCCTGCTGGATGACGGTCTGGTGCGGCTGACGGTGCTGGAGACCGCAGGGACGGAGATCCGCTGCCGGGTGGAGAACGACGGCGTGATGAAAAATCACAAGGGGGTCAACGTCCCCGGCGTGCGGCTGAGTATGCCCTATATGAGCCAGCGGGACCGGGAGGATCTTCTCTTCGGCGTGGAGCAGGGCTTTGACTATGTGGCTGCCAGCTTCGTCCGTTCCGCCGCGGATATCCGGGAGCTGCGAAGCCTGCTGGACAAGGCTGGCGCGCGCATCCGCATCATTGCGAAGATCGAAAATCAGGAGGGCGTCAGCAATCTGCCGGAGATTCTGGACGCGGCGGACGGCATCATGGTGGCCCGCGGCGATATGGGCGTGGAGATCGACTTCACCGAGATCCCCATTATTCAAAAGGATATGATCTCCCAGTGCGTGGCCTGCGGAAAGCCGGTCATCACGGCGACTCAGATGCTGGATTCCATGATCGAAAATCCCCGTCCCACCCGTGCGGAGATCACCGATGTGGCCAACGCCATCTACGACGGCACCTCCGCCATTATGCTCTCTGGCGAGACGGCGGCGGGCAAATATCCGGTGGAAGCGGTGAAAACCATGGACGCCATTGCCCGGCGGACAGAGAGCGACATCAACCATGTCAAACGCATGGCCCAGATGTCCGGCGGGCGGACACGCCTTTCCGTAGCGGCCGCCACAGCCCACGCCGCCTGCACCACGGCGCAGGAGATCGGCGCAGACGCCATCCTCACCGTCAGCCAGAGCGGAACCACCGCCCGGCTGGTGAGCCGCTTCCATCCCGGCACACCCATTGTGGCCTGCCTGCTGGATCAGCGGGTGCGGCGGCAGATGGCGCTGTACTGGGGCGTGGAGCCGATCATGATGCCCTATGTCAACAGTACGGACGAACTGGTGAGTCAGGCGGTGGAATGTGCCGAGGCAGCCGGTCTGGTCAGTCGGGGCGATCTGGTGGTGGTGACTGCCGGCGTCCCTGTGGGCGTGTCCGGGACTACCAATATGATCCGCGTCCAGCAGGTGGGCGGCGCACTGCTGAACGCCGTAGGCGTGGGGGATAAAAAGGCATCCGGCCCGCTGTGCGTCTGCCGCACGCTGGACGAGGTGGCGGAAAAATTCCGTCCCGGCGATGTTCTGGTCGTGCCTTATACCACCAATGATCTGCTGCCCTATATCCGGCAGGCAGCCGCCGTCATTACCGAAGAGGCCAGCACGGACTGCCATGCCGCCACGGTGGGGCTGACGCTGGATAAGCCGGTGATCGTGGGGGCGGCCAACGCCGCCAGCCGCCTGACGGACGGCACCGTGGTCACTGTGGACTGCGTCCGGGGACTGGTCTGCACCATGCCCTGAAGCCGGGACATGAGCCGCCTGCGGCAGCCGCCGCAGGCGGCTTGCCTGTATCCGGCGGGGGACGGCGCAGTCTGGCGATCTCCAGACGCGGCGGACTTTCTGCCGAGGGGGTTTGCACGAGCGCGCCGCACTGGCGGCTGGGAAGAACCGCCTGTAAGGTTTTCCTTGCAAAATGCAGGCAGTCCTGCTATACTATAAAAGTGTGTCGGCGGGACTTTCCCGCGATTTTGGGAAATATAACCCTGGAGGTTTTGATAGATGGCAAAAAATCCGAGCGAGAAGGCTGTCGGAAAAGACGAGCCGATGAACGGCGCAATGAAATTCTTTCTGGCGGGCTGTGTGGCGGAGCTGTATCTGCTGATCCTCCGCCGTTTTTATGTGAATGCGGGTTCTGATGTGGCGCGCTTTGCATGGTATGACCACTATCTGTGGGTTCTGGCGGGGATCGGCGGCGGTGTGATGGCAGTGTGCGCCGTCGGTGCGCTGGCTCTGCGGAAAGACCCGAATCGGCGGACGGCGCTGTGGATCGCCGCGGCAGCCGGACTTTTCGTGGGTGCTGCCGCGCTGCTGGTGCGTTGGAACATGGCAACGCTGTCGTTCCTGTCGATTGTGGTGCCGGTCATCATGATGCTGGGGATTCTCTGGGCACTGTATGACCGGGAGTGCGCTCTGGCACTGACGGTGCTGGGCGCGTCCCTGTTCGTTCTGTGGGGCGTGCGGCGGTACGGCTCCAGTATGTATGTGGGTACGACGGTGAAGGTGTGCGTTGTTCTGTATCTGGTTTTGCTGGCTGTGATCGCGTGGCTTGCCAAAGCGGACAAGCTCAGCAAGATCCTGCCGCCCAAGGCGGATAAGCTGTCGGTCTATGTGGCCTGCGGCTTGTCCGGGCTGGCGCTGCTGGCATCCCTTCTGGGAACCGGCGCTTCCTACTACGCCATGTGGGCGCTGGCGGCCGTTGTGTTTGCGCTGGCGGTCTATTACACTGTAAAGCAACTGTAAAACAGACAGAAAGAAGCCGTTCCGAAAATTCGGAACGGCTTCTTTTTATTGATAATAGATCCCCAAAACGGCTTTGTGCGGTTCTGACAGAGGGGAAACGGCGATGTCCATATCGATTTCAAAGGCACGCGCCCATGGGAATCGGTAATTGGAGAGCGTTACAGTCCCCCAGCCTGCCAGTGTGGTATCCACATGAGGCTTCAGGGCAATCAGCAGGTTGCTGTGTTCCAGATTTTTCAGAACGGACGCTGTGGCCGCGTCCATTCCCTCCGTCAGCCGGGCGGTAATGGCGTCCCGATCCAGCTCCGGGCGGCAGAAGTTGTTGGCGTCTCCGCCCAGATCGCTGCGGACATAGGCAAGGATGTCCTCCCGCACCACATTTTTGTAGCAGAAGTCCTTCAGAATACTGTCCGCCAGCGTCTTGCAGAAGGCAGACTCCTCTGCCTGAGAGGTTTTGCCCTGCGTCAGATGGGCGTAGCGGGCCACACCGTGGCTCAGGGCGGTGCCGGTGACGATGGCCATATCCAGAAAACCGGCGTAGCTCAGCAGCTTGCCCAGTTCCGTTTCTTTTGTCAGGGCATCGTGGAACGCCGTGCCGTACTGGCCGTTGCCTGCGTCGATGAGAATCACCGGCAGGTTGGCTTCCAGCCGCTGGTTCAGAACCCGGATCAGGTCGCTGATATACTGCTGCTTCTGCCCGGCGTCCTCTGGCTGCGTCAGCACCAGCACATAGAGGTCTGCAAAGGCGGGGGTGTCCTCCGCTGTCAGATGGAAGTAATCCAGATGCTCTGTCATGATCTCCGTCAGGGGCTTGTAATCATAGTCGCAGGCGGGCTGTGTCTCCGTGCCGCCGAAGTACTGCACATTGACAGAAGCGCCGTCCCATCCAACCTCGCTGAGATACAGCTTCGCCACCGCCTTGAACGCCAGATCGTCCACGCCGGAGAGAATCACGTCCCCCTCTCGCAGCCGTGCGTTCAGGTAGGCAATCTCGTTTTTCTGGATGCAGTCCTCGGAGGAGGAATCGTCAATGCCGATCAGCACATGGAAGCGGTCGTGCCCCAGCCGGTCAATGGCTTCCAGCAGTTCGCCGCTGAGCGCCAGCTTGTTGCGCCGGTGTTCCATATACCCCACGGCGGCGTCGTACATCGCGCTGTCGTTTCCGAAGTCCAGTAGATTTTTGCCGCCGGCATCCGTATCGTAGGTTTCCCGGATGCGATCCAGCGTCAGCTGATCGGCGGAAAGGGTTTGCCGTGGAGCTGCGCCAAAGGCCCGCAGCGCATTGTATTCTTCCAGCGTTCCACCGTTGTAGCCCACGGTAGGGGCCAGCCGCATCACGCTGTCCAGTAGCCAGACCTCGTTATTGGGGTCGGCAGCCAACGCCGACAGCAGGCTTTCCAGAAGATCCGACAGAGCCAGAGTCGCGCCGTCCTGCTCTGTGGTGGTTTCCGCCAGCCGGGAGGCCACCAGCCCGCCGTACAGCAGCTGATCCATGGAGAGAATGTAACGGTCGCAGCCTGCGGCCTCCTGCTCCAGCACCCAGCGGCTCAGCAGCGCGGGATAGCCGCTCTGTCCTGTCCAGCTTTTGATCTCCAGACCATTTTCTGTGTAATAGTCCTCTATCTGGCCGTCCAGCAGCGTCTTGTACATCCACTCCTCCGGCATATGGAGCGTGTAGCCAAGACTTTCCGCCAGATATTCCACCCGTCCCACGTTGTCCGGGCGGTCGTCCAGAGGGACGTAGGCAATGACGGGGCTGCTGTCCGGTTGTTCCGCTTCCGGCAGCGGCACAGGTGCGCCGCCGCAGCCGGTCAGCAGGCTCAGGCACAGCAGCGCCGCCAGAATTGTCTTTTTCATCGAACCTCCAGTTCCAAAAAGAGCGGAGCAAATGCTCCGCTCTTTTATCCTTAGTGCTTACAGGCCGAACCCGCTGAGATCCAGACCGCCGGTGACGCCTTCCATGCTCTTGTCCATGGCGTCGTTGGCCTGACGCAGCGCCTCGTTGACGGCGGAGACCACCAGATCCTGAAGCATTTCCACGTCTTCGGGGTCCACGGCCTCCGGCTTGATGGTCACGGAGAGGACTTCCTTCTTGCCGTTGACCTTGGCTTCCACAACACCGCCGCCTACGCTGGCGGTGAATTCCTGCGCCTCTACGGCGTCCTGAGCAGCCGTCATTTTCTCCTGCATGGCTGCGATTTTCTGCTGAAGCTCTGCCTGACGGGCGGCTCCGGAAATTTTGCCGTTGGTAAATCCACGGCGTGCGCTGTAACCCATAGTAAATATCTCCTTTTATTTGATTTCAATATTGTCAAACCTGCTGCCAAATTCCAGCAGGCTTTTCAGATTTTCCTGGGGGGACGCCTTGGGGGCCTCGCCCACCCGGAGCAGGATCCGCACCGGCTGGCCGGAGGCCTTTTCCGCTTCGGCGGACAAAACGCCCCGCACCCGGTCATTGTCCAGCCGGTTCAGCGTGATCTCGTCCGGGGCAAATACCGTGACCTGATCGCCCTCCAGCGTGCCGCCGCACAGCTCCAGAAAAGCCCGGTACATGGGCGGCAACTGCCCTTTGCAGTTCTCCGCCAGAGAACGCCACCAGTTTCCACTGCCGGTGACAGGCACGACTGCGGCCTGAGGCTTCGGCGCTGCGGGAACTGCGGCAGTCTGCCGGTGGGGCGGCGTACTTTGCGCCGGTGGGGTCTTGGGGGCGGCAGGATGGGCAGGCGCGGCGTCCGCCGGGATGTCAAAGACCCGCTCGCCGGGTTCTTCCCGCATGGGCGGTTCCTCCGGCAGCGGCGGCTCGTCCCACGGGGGCGGATCGTCCGCCGGCGCAGGCCGGGAAGCGGGCGCTTCCTTTTTTGCAGGGGAAACCGTCTCTGCCGCGTTCCCGGAGGGGGCTGCCGCATCCCTTGCGGCGGAGACGCTGCGGGTGACGGCGGAACGGATCTCCACGCCCCGCTCCACCGCGTTTTCCAGTCTGGTGATCCGATTTTCCAGCGCGGTCAGATCGCCGCACAGGCTTTCGTCGCATAGCCGCAGCAGGCAAAGCTCCGCGTCGGTGCGCCGGTCGGCGCTGTAATAGAGGTCGGCCGCCGCCTTTTGCAGAGTGGAGGCCAGAAACAAAAACCGATTGGCGGGAACGCCGCTTCCCAGCTTGTCCAGCGTAACGCTGTCAAACCCGCCGGACAGCAGCGCCGCGCCGCCCTCCGGGGCGGTTTTCCGCAGCAGCAGGTCGCGGGTCAGGGTGGAAAGCTCGCCCAGCACAGCCCCTACGTCCTTGCCCCCGGCATAAAGCTCGTTGAGCAGCAGCAGCGCCGCCTGCGCGTTGCGGTCCAGAATGTCCCGCATCAGCTGGGCGGTTTGCAGATTGCCTGCAAGTCCCAGCACTTCCAGCACGGCCCGGCTGTCCACCGTGCCGCCTGCCGCAGCGCACTGGTCCAGAAGGCTCAGGCCGTCCCGCAGGGCGCCGTCCGCCAGACGGGAGAGCAGCTCCGCGCCGTCGGGCGTCAAGTCGATCTGCTCCTGCTGGGCCACATAGGTCAGCCGCCGGGCAATGTCCTTTGGCAGAATTCGCTTGAACGAGTAACGTTGACACCGGGAGAGGATGGTGGCAGGCACCTTGTGCAGCTCCGTGGTGGCCAGAATGAACATCAGGTGGGCGGGCGGTTCCTCCAGAATCTTCAGCAGTGCGTTGAAGGCCGCCGTGGACAGCATATGAACCTCGTCCACGATATAGACCCGCTTTTTCACGTTGGCCGGGGCATAGATGGCCTCGTCCCGCAGGGCGCGCACCTGATCCACGCCGTTGTTGGAGGCGGCGTCCAGTTCCAGCACATCCAGAAAGCTGCCGCTTTCCAGTCCGATGCAGCTGGGGCACTGGCAGCAGGGATCGCCGTTGACCGGGTGTTCGCAGTTGACAGCCTTGGCCAGAATTTTGGCACAGGTGGTCTTGCCGGTGCCGCGGGTGCCGGTGAACAGGTAGGCATGAGAGGTGCGCCCCTCTGCCACCTGCTTTTTCAGGGTTTCGGTGATATGCTCCTGCCCGATCACGTCGGAGAACACCTTGGGCCGCCATTTGCGGTACAGCGCCTGATACACGGAACACACCCCCTTGAGAGAATACGGAAAAAATCATTGCATAGAAACATCCTCCGTTTGCAGACACGGAACCGGCGTCCTCGCGGCACATGGAACATCCCGCTTAATGCTGCTCGGTTCCCCGCCTGACATGGTTCACGGGGCTCCATTGCGCGAGACCGGCTCCGCGTCTGCAAGCGGAGGATGAATTGCGGCTACTATTATACGATATTATTTCGGATTTATCAACTGGAAATTTCAAATCTCCGGGCAAAGCTTTCTGACGCGGCGGATACTTGCCTTGCAGGGGGGAATGGAGTATAATACTCTTATATTGGGGGCTTCTGCCCGGAAGGAGAAAAACCATGGAAACCGTGGGGCGCTTTGCGCCGTCCCCCAGCGGGCGGCTTCATCTGGGCAATCTCCTGTGTGCGCTGCTGGTGTGGCTTTCCGCGCGGCAGAAGGGCGGCAGAGTCCTCCTGCGGGTGGAGGATCTGGACACCGCCCGCTGCCCTCGCAGATACGGCCAACAGATGGAGCAGGATCTCCGCTGGCTGGGACTGGACTGGGACATCGGCCCCGGAAAGGACGGCGGCACCGGCCCCTATGAGCAGAGCCGGCGCACCGCCGTCTATCAGGCGGCGCTGGAAAAATTGCAGGGGATGGGGCTGGTCTATCCCTGTTTCTGCACCCGCGCGGAGCTGCACGCGTCCTCCGCCCCGCACCGGGAGGACGGGCAGGTGATCTATGCCGGGACCTGCCGGCATCTGACAGCGGCGGAGATCGCGGAGAAGAGCAGCCGCCGTCCACCGGCGCTGCGGCTGGCCGTGCCGGAGGAGCGATGGGGCTTTACAGACGGCCACATGGGCCGGTATGAGGAAAATCTGGCGGCGGACTGCGGCGATTTTCTGCTGCGGCGGTCTGACGGGATGTTTGCCTATCAGCTGGCTGTGGTGGTGGATGACGCCGCCATGGGGGTCACGGAAGTGGTGCGGGGGGCTGACCTGCTGGACTCCACCCCCCGGCAGCTGTACCTTTATCACCTGTTGGGCCTGATGCCGCCCCGGTTTTACCATTTCCCCCTGCTGCTGACGGCGGAGGGGAATCGCCTTTCCAAGCGGGACGGCGCTGTGGGGCTGGACAGCTTGCAGACCAAGCTGCCGCCGGAGGAGATTCTGGGGCGGCTGGCGTTTCTGGCGGGCTTCAACCCCGCGGCGGCGCCGAAAACGGCGGCGGCGCTGCTGCCGGACTTTGACTGGGATAAGGTGCCCCGTGAAGATATCCGGATTCCGGAGGGGCTTTTCTGTTGAGATTTCGAGAACCGCATAATACTGTGCAGATCATACCCGATGATCGGGTCGGCGCTGTGCGCCAGAAAGGAGCAATATGCAGATCATTGTTGTAGGCGCAGGCAAGGTTGGCACCAGCCTTACCGCGCAGCTGATCCGGGAACACCGGGTGACGGTCATCGATCAGGAGCCGCGCCTCATTGAAAATATCATCAACGTTTATGATGTGATGGGAGTCTGCGGCAACGGCGCCAGCTATGAGGTGCAGAAAGAGGCGGAGGTGGGTAAGGCTGATCTCCTGATCGCCACCACCTCCAGCGACGAGATCAACATTCTTGCCTGTCTGGTGGCAAAGAAGCTGGGCGTGGCCCATACCATCGCCCGCATCCGCAACCCGGAATATGAGGCGCAGCTGCGGTTCATGCGGGGAGAGCTGGGCCTTACCATGTCCATCAACCCGGAAAAGGCCGCGGCCCATGAGATCGCCCGCGTGCTGCGGTTCCCGGCGGCCATGAAGCTGGAATCCTTCTCCAAGGGGCGGCTGGAACTGGTGGAGTACCGCCTGCCGGAAGGGTCTGCGCTGGACGGCGTGCAGCTGTTGGATCTTTACAAAAACGCTAGGTCGCGGGTGCTGATCTGCGCGGTGTCCCGGAAAGGGGAGACCACCATTCCCTCCGGCGATTTCCGGCTGAAAACCGGGGATAAGATCTATGTCACCGCCGCGCCGGATCAGCTGTCTGCGTTTTTCCAGTATCTGGGGGTGTTCCGAAAAAAGGCTTCCACGGTGATGATCGTGGGAGCCAGCAAGATGAGCTACTATCTGGCAGACGAGCTGCTGCACATGGGCATGAGCGTGAAGATCATCGACCAGAACGAGGCCCGCTGCACTCAGATCAGCGAGCAGCTGCCGCGGGCGCTGGTGATCCAGGGAGACGGCACCGACAGCGAACTGCTGGCGGAGGAGGGCATTGAGCAGACGGACGCCTTCGTGGCCCTGACGGGCATCGACGAGGCCAACATTCTCATGGCCATGTGCGCCTCCCGCCAGACGGAGCAGTGCAAGGTGGTGGCCAAGATCAACCGCCGCTCATTGACGGAGCTGGTCAGCAGCGAGGGGATGATCGACAGCGTGGTGTCCGTGCGGGATGTGACCACGGAGCTGATTGTCCAGTATGTCCGGGCCATGGAAAGCGCCGCCGGTTCCCGGATCAAGACCCTGCACCGGCTGGTGGGCGGCGCGGTGGAAGCGCTGGAATTCCATGTGGACAAAGGCGTGACGCTGGCGAATACCCCCCTGCGGGAACTGAAGCTGAAGCCCGGCGTCCTGATCGCCGGGATCGTCCGGCGGAACGGGACAATTCTGATCCCAGGCGGCAACGACGCCATCTGCGAGGGGGACGACGTGATCGTGGTGACGCAGGACGCAGCCTTGCAGGATATTCACGATATTCTGAGTCAGGATTGAGGAGACGGGTATGAACATCCAGATGATCGGCTTTGTGCTGGGGCGCATCCTGCTGACGGAGACGGGGCTGCTGACGCTGCCGCTGGTAGTGGCGGCGCTGTATGGCGAGACCCTCTGGCCGTGGGCTGCGACGATCCTTCTGACGGCGCTGTGCGGCGGGTGTCTCGGCAGAAAGAAGCCTGAGCGCACGGCCCTCTACGCCAAGGACGGCTTTGTTACCGTGGCGCTGGCATGGCTGACCATGTCGGCCTTCGGAGCACTGCCCTTTGTGCTCAACGGGGATATTCCCCACTATATCGACGCTTTTTTTGAAACGGTTTCCGGCTTTACCACCACCGGCGCGTCCATTCTGACGGCGGTGGAACCGCTGAGCCGGGGCGGCCTGTTCTGGCGGAGTTTCACCCACTGGGTAGGCGGCATGGGCGTACTGGTGTTTGTCATGGCTATTCTGCCCATGAGCGACGGACACTCCATGCACATCCTCCGGGCGGAGATGCCCGGCCCCACGGCGGGCAAGCTGGTGAGCCGCATGAGCGACACCGCCAAGATCCTCTACAGCATCTACTTTGCCATGACCGTGGTGATGATCGCGCTGCTGCTGTTGGGCGGCATGGATCTGTTTGACGCCTGTGTCCATGCCTTCGGCACAGCCGGCACCGGCGGCTTTTCCAGCCGGAACCTCAGCATCGGCGCTTACAACAGCGCGTATATCGATATTGTGACCGGCATCGGGATGCTGGCCTTCGGCGTGAACTTCAACCTGTACTACTTCCTGCTGGTTCGCCGGTTCCGGGATGTGCTGAAGTCCGAGGAGCTGTGGGCGTATCTGGGGATCGCGGCGTTTTCCACCCTGACCATCGCCGCCAATATCCTGGGGATCTACGGCAGTGTGGGAACGTCCCTTCGCCACGCGTTCTTTCAGGTATCCTCCGTCATTACCACCACCGGATACGCCACGGCGGATTTCAACCAGTGGCCGGAATATGCCAGAACTGTGCTGGTGCTGCTGATGTTCATCGGCGGCTGCGCCGGTTCCACCGGCGGCGGCCTGAAGGTCACGCGGGTGGTGACGCTGGCTAAGGCGGCCTATGGGGATATGCGGAAAATGCTCCACCCCAACGCAGTGATCCGGGTGCGGATGGAGGGACGCGCCCTGTCGGAAAAGCAGGTGCGGGGCGTGCAGGCCTATTTTTCCGTGTATATGCTGCTGTTTGCCGTGTCCTGGCTGCTGCTGAGTCTGGACGGCTTCGACCTGATTTCCACCTTTACCGCACTGGCCTCCTGCTTCAACAATATCGGCCCCGGTCTGGGACTGGTTGGCCCCACAGGCAATTTCTCCGCCTTCAGCCCGTGGGCCAAGCTGCTGCTGAGCTTTGATATGCTGGCGGGGCGGCTGGAGATTTTCCCCATGCTGCTGCTGTTTGCTCCGTCTCTCTGGAAAAAGAACCATATCATCAGGAAAGGGGAGCGTCAGGCATGAACTTGCTGCGGGAGCGGGAACAGCTCACGGAATACGGAAAGCGCATGAGCCGGGACGGACTGTCCGTAGGAACCAGCGGGAATCTGAGCATCTATGTGCCGGAAGCGGGACTGATGGCCATTACGCCCTCCGGGCTGGATTATGAAGCCACCACCCCGGCGGATATCGTGGTCATGGATCTGGACGCCCATGTGGTGGAGGGGGAACGGAAGCCCTCCAGCGAATGGGCGCTGCATACGGCCTTTTACCGGCAGCATCCGGCGGCGCGGGCGGTGGTTCACACCCATTCCATGTACTGCACGGTGCTGGCCTGTCTTGGAAAGCCGCTGGAAGCGGTGCATTATGCCATTGCTGCCGCAGGAGCGGCCCGTGTGCCGGTGGCGCCCTACCGCCTGTTCGGCACGCCGGAGCTGGCAGAAGCGGCGGTGGAGACCTGCGGCGAGGGAAAGGCGGTGCTGCTGGGCAACCACGGTCTGGTGGTCTGGGAGAGCAGCCTGCCGAAAGCCTTTGCGCTGGCGCGGGATCTGGAATTCACGGCGGAGCTTCAGTGGCGGGCCATGGCGGTGGGAACTCCCAACATCCTGACGGACGGCCAGATGGCGGAAGCGCTGGAACGCTTCAAGACCTACGGCCAGCCGAAGAAGCAGGACGCGAAGAATACGAATTGAGATATGTGGAGGGAATGAGCGTGCCGAGAACGACAGAGAACGCATGGAGTCCAAGAAAGCTGCTGAGCCTGACAGCGTGTGTTTTACTTCTGGCGGCAGCCGTAATTGTGCTTCCGGCCAGAAGCGCAGAGTCTCTTTTGTCCGGCAAGGGCGCAACGGAAGTTTCCTTTCAGTATGTGCATGCTTTGATCGGTGAGGACAGTTCAGGAACGGGTCCGTGTATCGAAGCCAGTGAGCCAGAAATGGGCGAGGTGAAGAACTTCTTACAGGATCTGAATATCCGCTGGCACGGTTTTCATGGAGATGTATACGATATAGATGTGCCTGGTTATCATTTATATTTTTACGATGAGAGCAGCATGTCGCAGGTCGACATGTATATAAGCTCCACGGGCTATTTGTATTGTGGACATGCGACCTATCGAATCGTATCTTCCAGCCTGGAGAAAGTTTGGACTCAGCTCGACAGCCTATATAAGCTGGCTGATAATGGGGAATAATTTTCTTGATGCAGCCTATAAACGAATGAAAAAGCCCCCGGAGGGGAACTATTGAAATCTCCCCAAAAGACGATTTTGTAATTCATGGGCAGGTCACGGCTACACAGCTCCGCTGTGATGCGGCGAAAGCCGTCATCCTCCGTTTTCGTGGCGAATTGCCGCGATCTCTTCCTTGGATGCCTTGTGCTTATCGACACGATTCATCCGTTTCAGATGATAATAAAACGTTGCGCAGAGCAGTTGAACGATAGGAAGAAGTTCTCGAGAATTTTTGCCGCAGTTTTGAACTATCGGCGTTTTGGGGCGCTGGCGTCGCCTGTTTTCCAAAACCAGAACTTGCAGATTTTTCAGGTAGCCTTGTTCCGCTCGCAGCTGCTGTGCTTCAGCCAGCAGATCTTCTTCCGTTTCCTTCAGCATAAGAAAGCACCCCATTTGTAGATAGTATATCATGCTGTCCAACAAATGGGGTGCTGTTCATCTTTCTATTTGCAAACCGGCAGTTCCTGCCATTTTCCCCAGATTTTGAGGGTTGCTTCCTGCCTTTGGCTTCCGCTACAATCAGGTTACAAAACGGTAACAAAACCAGAGAGGATGGAATCCCCATGAAACGACGATCCTGTAAGTACCTTCTGACCGCCGCGCTGCTGTGCGCGGCGCTGACACTCCCGGCAAAGGCCGCCCGCCGGCGGGTGCCGGTGCAGGCAGATGCAATCCCGGTGTCTGCCGCCGCCTATGTGGAGCAGGGCGTGACCTATGTTCCCCTCCGGGCGCTGCTGAACACGCTGGGAAGCTGGCAGGTCTGGTGGGACGGCGAAGCCGGGCAGGCGGCAGCCGTTTCCGGCAACGCCAGCCTCCGGGCCGATCCCGCCGGGAATGTCATCCGTGTCAACGGAATCGCCCTGTCAGGCCGCGTCACCGTGGAAAGCGGCGTGACCTATGTCCCCCTGCGGCTGGTATGCGAAGCGCTGGGCTGCAAGGTGGAATGGGACCCCTATCTGGGCGGCGCGGCTGTGACCTCCCCCGGCGCAGCCTATGACGCCGGGGAGCTGTACTGGCTCTCCCGCATCATCTACGCGGAAAGCGGCGCCGAATCCATGACCGGACAGATTGCCGTGGGTAATGTGATTCTGAACCGGATGGAGAGCAGCCGGTTTCCAAATACTGTCGAGGGGGTCATTTTCGATCGGAAGGACGCCGTTCAGTTTGAGCCGGTAAGCAACGGTCAGATTTACAAAACGCCCTCCGCCCAATCCGTGGAGGCGGCACGCCGGGTGCTGGACGGAGAAAACGTCATCGGCTCCGCCCTGTACTTTTACGCTCCGGCGCTGTCTCAGGGCGTGTGGATCAACGCCAACTGCACCTATCAGCAGACCATCGGCTGCCACCGCTTCTACCTTTAATTCAGCAGCCAGATCCCGGCGTTGAGATAGGCGGCAAAGCTGACCCAGAGGAGATACGGCGCCAGCGGCCAGCCTGCGGCGGGGCGGGTTCTGCGGAACGGCGCGATGGTTCAGACGATCACTCCCCACAGCGCCGCCAGCCAGAAAAGTGCCGGAAGGAACAACCCCCATCGGAAGAAAGAGGATCGTCCACACCACCGGAAACAGCCACGCCGGTGGGGACAGCGGCGGCTTATGCAGGGCGCCGAAGGCTTTCATGCCCTTCCGGCTCAGCCACGCCGACAGCCCCCGGGCCGCCAGCGGGACAGCCAGACAGGCCAGCAGCTGCTTCCATTTTTTCTGTATAAACGTCCTCCTTCAAAGTGATGTTCGCTTCCCCTTTCATATGACTGCGGCGGCGCATTTATACGCTCCCGGCGGTCTTGCAGACTGCGGGGGCGGAAATGGGAGGCGTTGACTTTTTTCCTCCGGGGGGCTACAATAAGCATCACAAAAAAGTCCATACAAAGGAGTGTTTATGATGCTGTTTTCCGATCATCCCCACCCTCATTACGAAAAAACGCTGGCGCATGAGGTCATCTGCCAGCTGCGCTTTCCCACCATTCTCACCATCAACAACGTGGAGCCTGCCGACTTTCAGGAGCGTATCCGGGAGGATTTCCCCCAGTACGCCCGGAAGCAGGACGTGCTTCCCCCCAAAGTGGTAAACGGCAAGCCGGAACCCCAGCCCCCCGTCACCAATTACCATTTTCTCTCTCAGGACGGCAGATGGAAGCTGAATCTCACCAAGGATTTCATCGCTCTGTCCACCCTGTCCTACCCCGGCTGGGAGGAATTTGCCCGGATGCTGGATAAGCCTCTGGCCGCGTTCATCCAGCTCTACAAGCCCGCCTATTTCCAGCGGGTGGGGCTGCGGTATCTGAACCTGATCTCCCGGACGGCTCTGGGGCTGGAGGATACGCCCTGGCGGCAGCTCATCGCCCCCGCCTATCTGGGTGCTCTGGCCGAGGCAGACGCCAGTGAGGACAAAATTCTCTCCTGCGGATATGACGTCCAGATGAAGCTGGATTCCAGCTGCGCCGCCAAGATCCACGCCGGAACCGGCCGTCTGAAAGTCAACAACCCCAACGTGCCGCAGGACACCGAGATCAAGTTCATTCTGGACATGGATCTCTCCATGGGCGGCAGCACCCCCTGCGGTCTGGCCGCCGCTGCTCTGGAAACCCTCCACGGCCACTCCGCCCGCGTCTTTGAGGGTGCTGTCACCGACACGCTCCGGGATGCCATGGGGCGGGCATGAGTTTCCTGTCCCTGTCAGAAAAACGTTTTTCATCCCTGCTGTCCGCCTTGGGACAGCAGGGATGTTTCCATTGCATAAAATTGCAGGACTTCCCACTGATTCTTTCATATTTGTTCAAAAATACACTGGACTATCCGGCTTTGATTTGGTAATATAAAGCATAAAATTTTCCCCGCGCAGAGGAGTTTGAAAGGAGTCAATTTTCCATGCTGAACAATGAATATTGCAAGCGGGTCTATGCCCAGGTTCTGGCCCGTGATCCTGAGCAGAAGGAATTCCATCAGGCCGTTCTGGAGGTTCTGGAGGGGCTGGAGCCTATGGTGGAGCGTCACCCCGAAATGGAGCAGGCCGGTCTGCTGGAGCGCTTTGTGGAGCCTGAGCGCGTGGTTTCCTTCCGGGTACCCTGGACGGACGACAGCGGCAAGGTGCAGATCAACCGCGGCTACCGCGTGCAGTTCAACTCCGCCATCGGCCCCTACAAGGGCGGCCTGCGGTTCCACCCCACGGTGAACCTGTCCATTCTCAAGTTCCTGGGCTTTGAGCAGGTGCTGAAAAACAGCCTCACCGGCCTGCCCATCGGCGGCGGCAAGGGCGGCAGCGACTTCGATCCCAAGGGCAAGTCCGACGCGGAGGTTATGCGCTTCTGCCAGAGCTTCATGACGGAATTGCAGCGCCACATCGGTCAGTTCACCGACGTCCCCGCCGGCGATATCGGCGTCGGCGGCCGGGAAATTGGCTACCTGTTCGGCCAGTACAAGCGGCTCCGCAACAGCTTTGACGCCGCCGTACTCACTGGCAAGGGCCTGACCTACGGCGGTTCTCTGGCCCGTACCGAGGCCACCGGCTACGGCCTGTGCTACCTCACCGAAGAGATGCTCAAGTGCCTGAAAAACGACAGCTTCGCAGGCAAGACCGTGGTCATCTCCGGCAGCGGCAACGTGGCCATTTTCGCCTGTGAAAAGGCCACCGCTCTGGGTGCCAAGGTGGTGGCTCTCAGCGATTCCAACGGCTATATCCACGATCCCAACGGCATCCAGCTGGATGTGGTGAAGGACATCAAGCTGGGTCATCGCGGCCGCATCAAGGAATACGCCCAGCGCGTTCCCGGCAGCACCTACACCGAGGGCTTCCGCGGCATCTGGACGATTCCCTGCGACATCGCCCTGCCCTGCGCCACGCAGAATGAGATCACCGCCGCCGAGGCGGAGGAGATCGTCAAGGGCGGCGCCATGGCGGTTGCCGAAGGTGCCAATATGCCCTCCACTCCTGAGGCCATCGAGATCATCCAGAAGGCTGGTCTGCTGTTCGCTCCCGCCAAGGCAGCCAACGCCGGCGGCGTGGCCACCTCCGCTCTGGAGATGAGCCAGAACTCCATGCGCTACTCCTGGACGTTCGAGGAAGTGGACGCCAAGCTGCACGACATCATGGTGAACATCTTCCACAATATCAACGACGCCGCCAAGGAGTACGGTCTGGAAGGCAATCTGGTGGCCGGCGCCAATCTGGCCGGCTTCAAGAAGGTCGCTGACGCCATGCTGGCACAGGGGATTGTCTGATTTCCCTATCGCAATATCAAAATGAACAGCGCCCCATTTGCTGGACAGCATGATATGCTATCTAACAGATGGGGTGCTTTATTATGCCGAAAGGGAGTACCGAACAAGCGCTATGCGCCGGAGTTCGAGAAGCCGGTGGTTGAAAATATGCGGGAAGAAACGTTGAGCCACAGTGAAACGGTATGGAGATCTGAGGTAAACAGCCATCGCAGAATTCAAGACTGAAGCACATTTATCCGGAGGAAGATCTAATGGCTTCTCTATTGAGTGTTGTGGCCGCAGCAGCG
>ENA-UEQK01000349-UEQK01000349.1-human-gut-metagenome-genome-assembly--contig:-NODE-349-length-33932-cov-8.541781_pt1 | contig 33932 bp, 29 predicted proteins | sample MGYA00242939_ERZ507942 | MGnify/ENA primary metagenome ERZ507942 (study PRJEB26167, sample SAMN06115485) | human gut metagenome | host: Homo sapiens | place: China:Chongqing | collected 2015-03-30... | reverse complement strand
TACCGGAGAACCGAAGATGGTGGCACACGACTTTACTTATCCGCTCGGACATATTGCTACCGGATGCTTCTGGCACAGCTCCACCATGGCGGGCACGACTTTTTCATCGCCGCGCACCTTGGCCTCCACCTTGGTCTTGCCGTCGATCAGGGTAATGATGGGGCGGATGCCCATCAGTTCGCCCATGACGGCTGCTGCGGCAGAGATGCGGCCGCTCTTTTTCATCTGCCTCAGGCTGTAAGGCCCCAGCACGACCTCCATGCAGTTCATCTGCTGTTCAAATTCGTGGATGACGTGGCGGATCTCTGCGCCGTTCTGCAGTTTGCGTGCCATCTCGCACAGATACCAGCCGAACACCATAGAATAGGTGTGGGGGTCCAGCAGATGGATGTTCAGATGGTGCTCCGGGCGCTCCTCCCGCAGCATCCCCTGTGCCATCAGGGCGTTGTTGTAGGTGGAGGAGCCGGATTTGTTAATGGGCACATGGATGACATCCGTGTAGCCCTCGTCCACATACTGGCAGTATTTTTCACAGAACTGGATGGGCGTAATGGCGGCGGTAGAGGGCACACCCTTTGCCGCACGCATTTTATCGTAGAATTCGGTGTTGGTGCAGTCCACACGCTCAACATAGTCCACATCATCCAGCAGGATGTGGAAACTCATGATATCAATGCCGTATTTTTCGGCCATCTCCTGCGGGATATCGCAGGAGGAATCAGTCAGAATTGCAATCTTGCTCATAATTTCCCTCATTTCCATTCATAATCTCGTAGGTGGCCGTGGTCCAGCAGCTCCGGGAAATCCCACTGCCGCAGCACCTCGTACACGCCCACCGCCACGCTGTTGGAAAGGTTCAGACTGCGGCAGGTGTCCCGCATGGGCATCCGGATGCAGTGCTCCTGATTTTCCACAAGCAGCGCCTCCGGCAACCCGGCGTCCTCGCGGCCGAACACCAGATAAGCCCCGTCCGGGTACTGTACGTCGGTGTAGCGCTGGGGCGCCTTGGTGGTAAAGTAGTAGTAGGGGCCGCTGTTGCGGGCAAAAAAGTCCGCAAGGCCGTCGTAGTAGGTAATGTCCAGATAGTGCCAGTAGTCCAGCCCGGCGTGTTTGAGCTTTTTGTCATCAATGGCAAAGCCCATGGGGCCTACCAGATGCAGACGGCAGGCCGTGCAGGCACAGGTGCGCGCCACGTTGCCGGTGTTCTGGGGGATGCGGGGCTCTACCAGCACGATATTCAAAGTCGGCTTGTCCATCATAAAATGCCCTCCGGTTCCTCCCGCAGGGGGCACAGGCGGGGCAGCAGCGGCTCAAACCACACGCCGAAGCGGGTGTCCTGCGTGTAGGGCGTGCCCTGAATGGCCAGCGAAACAAACTCCGCAGCGTTATCGGCGGCGGCGCTCAGGGCGTTGCCCTGCAGCAGCGAGCCGATGAGCACGGCACCATACAGATCCCCCGTGCCGGGGAAGCTGCGGCTGATATGCAGCTTTTTGATGACGAAGCGGTCTGCGCCGGTACCGGCACAGCCGATGTACTTGCCCAGCGGCAATCCGGTGACCACCGCGTTGGAGGCCAGCGGCTGCAAAGCATCTGCCAGCGCCTGCGCGGCGGCATCGTCCAGCTGTTCCGTCACGGGCTGCTGCTGCAAAAGCAGCTGCGCCTCGGTGTAGTTGGGCAAAATCAGGTCTGCCGCGCGGCACAGGCTGCGGATATGCTCGACCAGCGCCGGGGTAACGGTGGAATAGGCCTTGCCGTTATCGCCCATTACGGGGTCCACCACCTTATAGGCGGCAGGCCACAGGGCAAAGGCTTTTTCAGCCAGCGCTACCTGTGCCTCGCCGCCCAGATAGCCGGTATAGATACAATCAAATTGCAGTCCAAGGGTCTGGTAGTGCTCCAGCGCGGCCATGCCGTAGGCGCTGCCGTCCATCCGGGCGGGGGTGCCAAGGCCGCCGGTGTGGGTGGAGAGCACCACCGTGGGCAGTGCCACCGGCTGGAAGCCCATGACCGACAGCACAGGCAGGATCACCGCAAGGCTGCACCGGCCCACGCCGGACAGATCGTGGATGCAAAGGATCTTTTTTGGTTCAACGGGTTTTTGCAAATAGGAAAACCTCCTTGCTGAAAAGCCGCGCGCAGCGGCTTATAAAAAGCATCATAGAACAGTATACCACAAATTGCTGCATAAAAAAAGCGTATACCAGATTCTTTTGCGGAAATAATAGCACTGCAAGCCCTGTCATGACAGGCCGAAAGGAGAAATTCAGGATGAAACAGCGAGAAAATTCCGCCGCAGGCATGGTGGTGGGCATGGCCACCGGTGCAGTCCTTGGGGCTGCCGGTGCCATGATGGCTACCCAGAGCAAGCGCCAGATGCGCCGCAATGTGCGCAAGGTGATGAAGGGCGCGGAAAATGCGGTGATGCAGCTGGATAAAATGGCCGCCGACTTTGTGGAAAAGCACATCGACTGCTGAACAGCAAAAGCGCCGTCCCGGGTGGAACGGCGCTTTTGTTATCGTGCGGTTTATTTTGCCCAGATGCACATCCGGGCGGTGGTGTTGATCTCGCCCAGCAGGCTCAGATCCATCTGGATGTTGCAGGTCACGGTCAGCGCCTTATTCACATCGCTGCCGGTCAGCACCGAGGCAGGCAGGTTTTTGATGGTCAGGATGCCGTTGCCCTTTTCGATCTCGCCGGTCAGGGTGCCGGTGTAGGTCACATCGCCGATGGTCAGGCCGGTCAGACAGCCGGTCACATTGAGCTTGGTCACCTGCTTGACGGGCAGCATCAGGGTGTAGGTGCCGTTGGACTGGCGGGCAAGGGTAGCCTCGCGGTCAGAATCAATGCCGGAGTTGGCCATGGATTCCTTGTCGGAGCTTTCCTTCCAGAATTTGACCCCAACGGGGGTATTCGCGGCGGCAGAAGCGCCCAGTGTGAGCATACAGAACATCAGCAGCGTCAGCAGGGCAGCGCCGGTACGTTTTAAGGCGGTAGTCATGGTTTTATCCTTTCTGCCGCAGCTACGGCATGGTGAAACAGAGTATATAATGCTCCATAAGGTACTGATTTGTCAATACTAACATAGCATGACCGGACGGCCTTGTCAATGCGCCTTGGCAGTCTTTCACAAAAATGTTTCGGATCCGTCACAGAATATGGAAAGTGTGATGAAAAAGGACGCTGCAACATTGCAGCGTCCTTTTGGGTGGTTACCTTATAGCGGCTCAGACCTCAAAGTTGGGATCGTCCTTCAGCATGTGGATGTTGGACATAAAGGCGCTCTGCTCGGGGTCGGTGAACTCGGCATCCTTCACATACTTGTTCAGCACAGCTGCGGTGCGCACGGGGTCGGCAATGGTACCGGCACCGCCGATGCAGCCGCCGGGGCAGCCCATGCCTTCCAGCAGGTAGCCGTTGTACTTACCGGCCTTGGCCAGCATCAGCAGCTTCTTGCAGTCGGCCAGACCCTGTGCGGAGGCGATCTTCACCTCCATGTCGGGACGCCATTCCTTGATCTTGTCGGCAACGGCCTTGGCCACGCCGCCGGACTGTGCAAAGCCGCGGCCGGCAGCAGAAGCGTAGCACAGATCCATCTCAGCGGGATCCACTTCCAGATTGTCCAGATCCAGATCCTTTGCCTCAATGATACCGGCCAGCTCCTCAAAGGTCAGCACGAAGTCCACGTCGGAGCGGACGGTGCGGCGGGAGGCCTCCAGTTTCTTGGCGGCGCAGGGGCCGATGAAGCACATACGGGCATCGGGGTCGGCCTGCTTCATCATGCGGGCGGTGAACACCATGGGGGTCATGGTCATGGAGATGTTCTTGGCAAGACCGGGGAAGGCGGTCTTTGCCATCATGCTCCATGCCGGGCAGCAGGAGGTAGCCATGAAGTCCAGCTTCTCGGGCACTTCCTCAAGGAAGTCGTGTGCCTCGTCCACAGTGCACAGGTCGGCACCAATGGCAACCTCCACCACGTCGCAGAAGCCGATGGCCTTCAGGGCGGACTTCAGCTTACCGGTGGAAGCCAGAGAGGGGAACTGGTTGATGAAGGCGGGAGCGACCAGCGCATAGATGCGGTCGCCGCGGTTGAAGCCCTGAATGAGCTGATAGATCTGGCCCTTGTCGGCAATGGCACCGAAGGGGCAGTTTACCAGACACTGACCGCAGGACACGCACTTGCTGTAATCGATCTCGGCACGGCCCAGCTCGTCAGAGTGGATAGCGCCCATGCCGCAGGCAGCAGCGCAGGGACGCTCGGTCTTGACGATGGCGTTGTAGGGGCAGACGGTGACGCAGCGGCCGCACTTGATGCACTTGTCCTGATCGATGGTGGAACGGCCGCTCTCCCAAGTGATAGCCTTCTTGGGGCACACTTCCATACAGGGGTGTGCAAGGCAGCCCTGACACAGGTCAGAAACCTTGACCAGCTTTTCAGGGCAGCGGTTGCAGGCAAACTTGATCACGTTGACCAGCGGGGGATCATAGTACTTATCGGCGATGGAGGCATCCTCCAGACCGGAGACCACGCTGTTGTGCTCGTCCATGCGGCGGGTGGGCAGACCCATAGCCAGACGCACGCGCTCCTCAACGATGGCGCGCTCTAGGAAGATGTCCTTGCGCAGCTTGCCCTCCTCACCGGGGATGATGGTGTAGGGGATCTTGCGCATCAGGTGGTTGGCCTGCTCGCCCTTGACATTGGCGTAAGCCATGCGGGCGACCTCGGTAAACACCTGACGGCGGATCTGGATGACCGTAGTATTGATTCCTCTGAAACTCATTCCAATCTCTCCTTGCTCAGAAACAGCCAAAAAACGGAGCCGCCTGCCCTGTGTGCAGAGCATAAAAACGGCACTATACGGGCACGGATGGTACCGTGCTGGTTGCTTACAGCACGCCGGACCCGATAAATCCATCTTCATTTTAACATAAAGACGTGCGTATGGAAAGAGCAAAACACAAAATTTGTTAAAAATTTATTGTATTCATGCGGATGCACAGAATGTACAAGTAAAATGAAAAAATTTCAGCAAAGTGCTGCACGCACCCGCTCGCCATCGTAGCGGCCAAGCTTTACCCGCACGATCTGCCCGCTCTCGCAGCCGGGGGCAGAGACCACCACCGGAATGTACAGCCGGGTGTAGCCGGTGAACAGCGTACCGGACAGGGGAGTTTCCAGCAGCACCTCATCCTCGGTGCCCTCAAAGGCGGCCAGTGCCTCGCAGCGCACCTGCTCGGCTACGGCGTTCATGCGGCGGCTGCGCTCCTGCTTTTCCCGCTCGTGGATCTGATCCGGGAAATCATAAGCCGGGGTGCCGCTGCGGCGGGAGTAGGGGAACACATGCACTTTAAGGAAACCGATCTTTTTCAAAAATGCGCAGCTCTCCTCAAAGTCCTCTGTCGTCTCGCCGGGGAAGCCGCAGATGCAGTCGGTGGTAAAGCTGACCGGGCGGCTGCCGTAGGCGGCGCGGATCTGCTCCACCACCTGTGCGTACTCCTGCGCGGTGTACACCCGGCGCATCCGGCGCAGGGTGGCGGTGCAGCCGCTCTGCAAACTCAGGTGGAACTGGGGGCAAAGCTTGTCCACCGCTGCCAAGCGGGAGATGAATTCCGGGGTGAGCATATCGGGGTCAAGGCTGCCCAGACGAATGCGCTCGATGCCCGGCACCTGTGCGCATTTTTCCACCAGCTCCACAAGGTTCGTGCCGGTGTCCAGCCCGTAGCTGGGCAGGGAGATGGCGCTGAGCACCACCTCGCGGTAGCCCGCAGCGGCCAGCTGGTGCAGCTCGGCCAGAATGCTCTCCTCGGCGCGGCTGCGCACCGGCCCGCGGGCGCGGGGGATGACGCAGTAGGCGCACTGCCGGTTGCAGCCGTCCTCTACCTTGATAAAGGCGCGGGTGTGGGTCTCGAACCGTTCCACCGGCAGCTCCTCGAACTGCTCGCCGCGCTGGTGCGGGGCAATGGCTACGATGCGCTCGTGGCCGTCCAGCAGCTTTTGTACGTTCTCCAGAATGGCCTTGCGGTCGCCGTTGCCGCACACAAGGTCGGCCTCCATGAACTGTGCGGCCTCCTCCGGGAAGGCCTGCGGGTAGCAGCCGGTCAGCACCGTCACCGCACCGGGGTTTTCGCGCTTTTTGCGGCGCAACCACTTGCGGCTCTTCTGGTCGCCGAAGTTGGTCACGGTACAGCTGTTCACAATGAACACGTCCGCTGCCTCGCCTTCCTGCGCAATGGTAAAGCCGTTGGCGCGGAACAGCTGTTCCAGCGCGCCGGTCTCGTTCAGGTTGACCTTGCAGCCCAAGGTATAAAAACAAACTCGCATGGGGAACGATCCTTTCGATAAAAACGGGGGTGTTTTGCATTTCTTCTCATTATATAACAGAAGCCCACCGGGGTGCAAGACTGTTTTTGCACGGAGACACCGGTCTTTTGCAGTGCGTCAAAACAAAAAGGGACGCGAAAAATCTCGCGTCCCAAAGCTGCAGGAAGGAATGACGAGCCGTTAGCTGTTTTTCAGGGTAACGAACAGATAATCGGTCTCCTTGCCGTCCAGTGTATCGGTCTTGCGCTCAATGAAATCGACCTCGTACATAGACAGGGGAAGCTGACGTCTCACAAAAGCGTTGATGGCGTTCTCCTGGGCGTCCGGCTTCAGGCTGGCCACGACAGAAAACTGCTTGGTGTCCAGAGCCTTCTGGATATCTTTACCGATCACGGTAGCAGAGAACCGGACGGGCAGCATGAGCTGACCGGAGCAGCCGGTGAACAGGGCGGCACCTGCAACAGCAGCAGCGGACAGACCGGCGATCTTTATAAAGTTACGGCGAGAAAGATTCATAATGAGACCCTCCTTGTGATTGCATGATTGTATGAAACTGGGCTTGCTCCCTTCTAGGAACAGTTCAATTTTACAAGTTTTGCCGTGAAAAGTCAAGGGACAGGTACCAAAGTTAACAGAAAACGAACACAATATGAAAAATAGTACGGCAAAATTGACGAGCGGCATGCCTGAAAAGACCACTGCATACAGTAGCAGCAAGAGACTTCGCACGGGGAGGGACGGAAATGGAACGGAGAAATCTGGCGCTGCTGTGCGCGGGGGTGGTCTGCTTCTGGCTGTTTGCGCTGGCCTTTGGCACGGCACAGGGCAAGGGGCTGCGCATCCAACCGGCGGTGCAAACGCAGGCAGAACCGGCAGTGCAGACCCTGACGGTCACCCCGCCGCAGCTTACCCTGCCCTGCCGCGCGGCGATCCTCATCGACCAGACCAGCGGCGCGGTGCTTTACGAGATGAACGCTGACCAGACCATGCCCATCGCCTCCATTACCAAGGTGATGACCCTGCTGCTCACCTTTGAGGCGGTGCACGCCGGGCGGCTGACCATGGACACCGCTGTGCCGGTCAGTGAACACGCCTACCACATGGGCGGCAGTCAGATTTGGCTGGAGCCCGGAGAGCAGTTCACGCTGGACGAGATGCTCAAGGCCATCTGTGTGTCCTCTGCCAACGATGCAGCAGTGGCGGTGGCCGAGCTGGTGGGCGGCAGCGAGCCTGCCTTTGTGCAGCAGATGAACGCCCGCGCCGCAGAGCTGGGCATGGAGCACACCACCTTCCGCAACGCCTGCGGGCTGGACACAGAAGGGCATCTTTCCACCGCACGGGATGTAGCCATCATGAGCCGCACCATCCTGAACACCTGCCCGGAGGTGCTGCACTATACCGGCATCTGGACGGACACCCTGCGGGGCGGGCAGACCCAGCTGGTGAACACCAATAAGCTGCTGCGGCGGTACAACGGCATTACCGGGCTTAAGACCGGCACCACCGGCGGAGCAGGGGTGTGCATTACCGCCAGCGCCACCCGGGACGGGCTGAACCTCATCGCGGTGGTGCTGGGTGCACCCTCCAGCAAGGAACGGTTCGAAGCCGCCACCACCCTGCTGGACTACGGCTTTGCGGCCTACCGCGCCGCACCGGTGCCCCTGCCGCAGGAGCGCCCGCTGCAATTAAAGGTAAAGGGCAGCACCGAGGAGACCGTGCCGCTGGATTACGCCGCGCTGCCCGCCACCGCGTTGCTGCCCGCCGAAAGCGCCGGTCAGCTGACCGTGCAGCTGGAACTGCCCGACACGCTGGAAGCCCCGGTGACCCGGGGACAGACGGTAGGCAAGGCGCAGCTGCTGTGCGGCGAAGCAGTACAGGGAGAGTACCCAGTGTGCGCCGCCGCCGATGCGCCCCGCATGGAGTTTGACACCGCCTTGCAGCTGCTGTGGGACAGCCTGCGGGGGACAGCAGCCTGACCCTGTGCCGAAAAAGGCGCTTCAGCGCACAAAAGTGCGCCGGACGCCCGGCGGGACTGTTGGATACCTGAACAAATCTGGATGAAGAAACAAAAAAACACTATTAAAATTGTATGAAATCTAAGGAATTTGACCTTGACTTTACCCGGAGGGAACGGTACACTTATACCAAGATATTTCCTCGCAGGGCAAAGGCCCGGCAGATCGTTTGGAGGTTTTAATAAAATGAGTGTCGCACTGAACACGAAACACCTCTCCAGCTTCATCAGCGAAGAGGAATATGCAGCCATCTACCCGCAGGTAGAAGCCGCCCACAAGCAGCTGGAGGCCAAGAACGGCCCCGGCAGCGATTTTCTGGGCTGGATGACCCTGCCCCGGGATTATGACAAGGAAGAGTTCGCCCGCATCAAGGCAGCCGCTGCCAAGATCCGCGAGGACTCCGACGTTCTGGTGGTGGCCGGTATCGGCGGCAGTTATCTGGGCGCACGCGCTGTTGTGGAGGCCGTTAAGGGTATGTACCACAACGAGCTGGAGGATGGTCTGAAGATCTACTTCTGCGGCAACAGCATCAGCCCCACCTACTTGAACAATATCATCAGCCTGTGCAAGGGCAAGCGCTTCTCCATCAACGTCATCTCCAAGTCCGGCACCACCACCGAGACCTCTCTGGCCTTCCGTGTGCTGCGCGAGCTGCTGGAAAAGGAGATGGGCGTGGAGGAAGCCAATAAGCGCATTTACGCCACCACCGACCGTGCCAAGGGCACTTTGAAGCAGCTGGCTGACGCACAGGGCTGGCCTACTTTTGTAGTTCCCGATGACGTGGGCGGCCGCTACTCCGTGCTGAGCGCCGTGGGTCTGCTGCCCATCGCCGCTGCCGGCATCGACATTGACGCTCTGATGCAGGGCGCTGCCGATGCTATGGAGCGCTTCTCCGTACTGAGCCCCGACAACGATGCTTATAAGTACGCCGCCATCCGCAACATCCTGTACCGCAAGGGCAAGGCTGTGGAGATTTTGGAGTGCTACGAGCCGGACTTCACCCTGATGAACGAGTGGTACAAGCAGTTGTTCGGCGAGAGCGAGGGCAAGGACAACAAGGGGCTGTTCCCCGCAAGCTGCATCTTCTCCACCGACCTGCACTCCATGGGTCAGTTCATTCAGGAAGGTGCCCGCATCATGTTCGAGACCATCGTGGACGTGAAGAAGCCCGCACAGGATCTGTTCATCGACCCGCTGGAGGGCAACTTTGACGGCCTGAACTTCCTTGCAAACCAGAACATGAGCGTGGTCAACCGCAAGGCCATGGAAGGCACCATTCTGGCACACACCGACGGCGGCGTGCCCGAGGTGCTGATCGAGGTGGACGACCTGTCTGCTTATAATGTGGGCTACCTGATCTACTTCTTCTGGCGTGCCTGCGCCTGCAGCGGCTATCTGCTGAGCGTGAACCCCTTCAACCAGCCCGGCGTGGAAAGCTACAAGAAGAATATGTTTGCCCTGCTGGGCAAGCCCGGCTATGAGGGCCTGACCGCAGAGCTGGAGGTAAAGCTGAAGTAAGCTGCCGAACGTTAAAAATGATCTCCCGCCGCAAGGCGTGGAAAATACAGGAGGACTGAACTATGATTAAACTGATTGTTGGTACCAAGGGCTCCGGCAAGACCAAGGCTATGATCGACCAGATCAACGACGCGGTCAAGACCTCCAAAGGCAATGTTGTCGTTGTGGAAAAGGGCATGAAGCTCACCTACGACATCGCTCCTGCAGCACGTCTGATCGATCTGGACGAGTACAAGATCTCCGGCGGCGAAATGCTGTACGGCTTTGTGGCCGGCCTGATGGCAAGCAACTACGACATCACCGACCTGTACATTGACGGCATCCTGAAGGTGCTGGACCACGATATCAACCGTCTGGGCGTTGTGCTGGACGAGATGGCAGCCATTGCCGGCGACAGCGTGAAGGTCACCGTGACCGTCAGCGCAGACGAGGCCGCACTGCCCCACGATGTGAAGAAGTACCTGTGATCTGATAAAAGAACAGGGCTAAAGGCTTTTCCAACAGGCAGAAGACCGGAGAAAAATAAATTTTTTCGGTTTTCTGCCTGTTTTGGTGTTGACAAAGGGTTGCTTTGGCGCTATACTAACAAAGCAGCCTTTTCAGAGGTGTACTATGCAATTTGACCTGAGAAAGTTTATCACAGCCGGCGCAAGACCGTACCATGCAGAGTTTCAGTGTGATTTATCTGCGTACGATTATGCCGGTGCAAGGATCCCGCAGCCTGTCACAGCCGTCTTTGACGCGCAGACCGATGGCGACGAGGTCCAGATAACGTTGCGGGCAAAGGCATCGGTGCACGGAGAGTGCGCCCGCTGTCTGGACCCGGTCATCCGGGAAGAGACAGTCGATACGGAGTGGATCGTCAAGGAGCGGGATCTGGATGACCCGGATTTCGATCTTCCGCTGGACGAAAAAGGACATTTGGACGTGGACGAATGGCTCAATCAGGAGTTTATGTTCCAGATCCCCACGGTGCTGCTTTGCAGCCCCGACTGCGCCGGGCTTTGCCCGCAGTGCGGTAAGAAAAAGGCGGAATGCACCTGCCCACCGGCAGAGCAGACCGACGCCCCCGTAGACACTAGGCTCGCGATCCTTAAATCACTGCTGAACAGATAAACCCATCAAGGAGGTGCAAAAATATGGCAGTACCTAAGAGACATCTTTCCAAGGCCCGCCGCGACAAGCGTCGCAGCAATGTTTGGAAGCTGGAGGCCCCCGCACTGGTGAAGTGCAGCAACTGCGGCTCTCTGAAGCTCCCCCACCAGGCATGTGGCAACTGCGGTTACTACAAGGGCGAGGAAGTCATCAAGAAGGCCTAATTTGCGCGTAATTGGTGGCATAATGGTGTTATGTACAGAAGGGGAGGGCGCAAAGCCTTCCCCTTCTTGTGCTTTAAAGGAGGTGGATGCAGATGGCGATCCGGATCGAGCAGGTGGATGCCGGCAGCGAGGCCGAGGCTCTTGGCCTTGCCCCCGGTGACGAGCTGCTGAGCGTGGATGACAACGAGCTGAACGACACGCTGGACTACGATTTTTATACCGACAGCAGCAGCTTCCACCTGAAAGCCCGGGTAGCGGACGGCATCCGGGAGTGGGAGGTGCAGCGGCCGCAGCGCGGCCCCTTTGGCTGCGGGTTCAAGACCTATCTGGGCGATGCAAAGCATTCCTGCTCCAACCACTGCATGTTCTGCTTCATCGACCAGCTGCCCCCGGGCATGCGCGAGAGCCTGTATTTCAAGGATGATGACGAGCGACTGAGCTTTTTGTTCGGTAACTACATCACCATGACCAATATGCAGGATCACGAGATCGACCGCATCATCAAGATGCACATCTCGCCTATCAATATCTCGGTGCACACCACCAACCCCCAGCTGCGGGTGCGGATGCTTGCTAATAAGCGCGGCGGCGAGGTGCTCAAGTACCTGCCCCGTCTGGTGGAGGGCGGCATTGCCGTCAACTGTCAGCTGGTGCTCTGCCGCGGCGTGAACGACGGCGACGAGCTGCGCCGCACCCTTGCCGACCTGCTGGAGCTGACCCCCATGGTGCAAAGCATTGCAGCCGTGCCCTGCGGCATTACGGATTACCGCAAAAATCTGTACCCGCAGGTGCCCTACGATGCAAAGACCAGCGCTGAGGTCATCGACATTATGGAAGAATTCGGTGATGAATGCAAGCGCCGCCACGGCAAGCGCATCATCTACCCCAGCGATGAATGGTACCTTAAGGCAGGCCGCCCCATCCCTGCGGCAGCGTTCTACGAGGACTACGACCAGCTGGAAAACGGCGTGGGCATGCTGCGCCTGTTCGAGGAGGAATTTCTGGCGGAACTGGACAAGCCCCACCGGATCTACGGCACCAAGGAGCTGGACGTGGTCACCGGCACCATGGCAGCGCCCCTCATCACCCGCATGATGGAGGAGCTGCACCGCCAGTACCCCATGATCACCGTGCACGTCCACACCATCCAGAACCGCTTTTTCGGCGGCAATGTGGGTGTGACCGGCCTCATCACCGCCACCGATATCATCGCCCAGTGCGCTGGCAAGCTTGCCACAAAAACGCTGGGCATCCCGGCTGTGATGCTGCGGGAGGAAAAGGACACCTTCCTTGACGATATCACGGTGGAGCAGCTGGGGCAGCAGCTGGGCGTAAAGGTGGAGGTGCTGCCCACGGCAGGCGGGGACGAAGCCCGCGCCTTGTTGCGCAGCGGCCTGCACATTGCCCGCAGAAGGAAGAGCGGCAGCTGATAACGCCATTTTTATTGTATTTTACCCCTTTTAAGAAAGGAGGAGACCCCATGAGCAAACCGATCGTAGCAGTGGTGGGCCGCCCCAACGTGGGCAAGTCCACCCTGTTCAATAAGCTGTGCGGCCAGCGCCTTGCCATTGTGGAGGATACCCCGGGCATTACCCGCGACCGCATTTTTGCCAACTGCGAGTGGAACGGCCACGAGTTTTTGCTGGTGGACACCGGCGGCATCGAGCCCAAGGCCACCGAGGGCATTCTGGCCCATATGCGCGAGCAGGCGCAGATCGCTATTGACACCGCCGACTGCATCATCATGGTCACGGACGTGCGCAACGGCCTGACCGCAGCCGACGAGGACGTGGCACACATGCTGCGCCGCAGCCACAAGCCCATCATTCTTGCCGTGAACAAGTGCGACAAGGTGGGCGAGGCTCCCATGGAGCTGTACGAGTTCTACAACCTCGGCTTTGACGAGGTGATGCCCATTTCTTCCGTGCACGGTCACGGTACGGGCGATCTGCTGGATGCAGTGTGTGCACATCTGGACTTCAGTGAGACCGTGGTGGAGGAGGACCGCATCCCCGTTGCCATCATCGGCCGTCCCAACGTGGGCAAGTCCAGCCTGACCAACCGCATTCTGGGCGAGAACCGCATGATCGTGGCCAACGAGGCCGGCACCACCCGTGATGCCATCGACACCCCGGTGGACAACGCCTACGGCAAGTTCATCTTTACCGATACCGCCGGTCTGCGCAAGCGCAGCAACATCAGCGATGGTCTGGAGCGCTATATGGTGGTGCGTGCACTGGCTGCTGTGGAGCGCAGCCGCGTGGCGCTGATCCTTGTGGATGCCACCGTCGGCTTTACCGAGCAGGACAGCAAGGTGGCAGGCTACGCCCACGAGCAGGGCAAGGCCTGCATCATCGTGGTAAACAAGTGGGATGCCGTGGAAGGCAAGGAGACCAACACCATGGAGCTGCAGCGCCGGGGCTATGCCGAGTGCTTCAGCTTTATGGGCTATGCACCCATTATCTTCATCTCTGCCCAGACTGGCTACAACGTGAACAAACTGATGCAGCTGATCCGGGATGTGGACGCCGAGAACGGCGCCCGCGTGCCCACCGGCGTGCTGAACGAGATGCTTGCCCGCGCTACTGCCCGGATGCAGCCCCCCAGCGACAAGGGCCGCCGCCTGAAGATCTACTACCTGACGCAGGCTTCCACCCGTCCCCCCACGTTCGTGGCCTTCGTGAACGCAAAGCACCTGTTCCACTTCAGCTATCAGCGGTATCTCATCAATCAGATCCGCGAAAACTTTGGTCTGGAGCATACGCCCATCCGTCTGGTCGTGCGGGAGCGCGGCTCCGGCGAGGTGGGTGCCAAGGACGTATAACACGTCAGGGAGGCTCAGATGATGAAATCTGTTCTCATCGCTGCGGTGTCCGCTGTGCAGGCGTATCTGCTGGGCAGCATCGACACCGGTATCCTCGTCAGCAAGTTTTTGTACCACGATGACGTACGCAAGTACGGCAGCGGCGCTGCAGGCATGACCAATATGCTGCGCACCTTCGGTAAAAAGGCAGCGGCACTTACCGCCTTTGGTGATGTGCTCAAGGGTGTGTTGGCCGTGTGCATCGGCCGCTGGCTGTTCACCCAGATGCCGGAAAGCACCACGCTCTCGCCCTATCTTGCGGTGTACCTTGCCGCCATCTTTGCCATTATCGGCCATTTGAAGCCTCTGTATTTCGGCTTCAAGGGCGGCAAAGGCGTGCTGGTGGCGGGCGGCACCATTCTGGCTATCCAGCCGGTGCTGATCCCCTTTCTGGCAGTCATCTTTCTGGTCTGCCTGCTGCCCACCGGCATGGTGTCGCTGGGCAGTGTGACCATGGCAGCACTCTACCCGGTGCTCACCATCCTGTACGGGGTGTTCCGGGGCTATTCTGCCGCCGACCTTACCGTGTGCACCATTGGCTCGGTGATCATGGGTGCGATGGTCATTTACATGCACCGCTCCAACATCCAGCGCATCCGCGAGGGCAAGGAGTACCGCTTTGGCCGTCACGGCAAAAAGTAACAGAAAATAGTAAACCACCCCGCAGCAGCCGTTCACCGGCCGCTGCGGGGTGGTTTTTGTATATGCTTATTCCTTTGTCTCGGTTTCTTCATCAGGCTTTGCTTCGGAATTCCGCCGACGGAACCAGTCGGCGGGGATGCCGCTCTGGGCGGGGGTAAGATCCGGCGCAGGATGACCGTCCGGCAGGTGTGCGCCAAAGGCCGGGACAAAGAAGAACTTGCGCACGATGAAGATCAGTGCGATGGCGCCCACGCTGAGCAGGTTCTCCACGGCGGAATCGTGTCCCACCACCAGATGGCGCGCAATGGCGTACAGCAGCACTTCAAGGCTGCTGCCGGGGCTGTGCTTGGCCAGCATCTTGATGAACTCAATGCCGATCACAATGTCCAAGCTGCGCTCCAGAAAGGTGCGGATCTCTGCCTCGTTGCCATCGAACAGCAGGCCGGGCATCCAGCGAATCAGAGGCACAACGCTGAGCAGCAGACCAATCAGCACCAGCCCGGATAACAGCACTTCCAGCAGACTGGAAGCCTGAATAATGCGGTTGCGCAGGGAGGTACGCCAGTGGCTTTCTACCGGGTGAGAGGGATGTTCCATAGTAAGACCTTCCTTTCAGCATTCTGCTGCATAAAGATCGACAAAATCCTGCCTTTATTGTAGCAGACGAGAGAAGGTCTGTCAATTTCAATCCACGATGGTGACGGTGGTCTGCGGGCCGACGGCCACATAGCCGGACTTTTTGATGCAGTCCTGCCCGGCGTCGGTGTCCAGCCAGTCGTACAGGCGACGCTCCGGACTGTCGGCGGCGGCATCCGGGTGGATGACGGCGTAAAAATCGTTGCACAGGGGGTAGCTGCCGTCGGCAAGGGTGTCGTTGCTGGGGGTCACACCGTCTACCGCCAGCAGCCGCAGCCCGGGCTTGGAGTACATCTGGTCGATGTAGTAATACACGGAGAAACCGATGGCGTTGGCGCTGTTGTTGTAATCGGCAATGCTGTCCACCAGTTCGCCCATGGCGGCGGGAGCCAGCTCAGAGGGCGGAGTCATCAACTCTCTGCCCTGAATGAGCAGCTTTTTGAACAGGGTCTGACTGCCAGAGTCCTCGCCGCGCTGGAAGGCAACGATTTCCTGATCCTTGCCGCCCACATCCTTCCAGTTGGTGATCTTCCCGGCGTAGATGTCCCGCAGCTGCTGCTGGGTAAGCGCCTGCACAGGGTTGTCCTCGTTGACGATGAACACCAGCGCGTCCACCCCGATGGGCTTCTGCTCCAGCTCCACATTGGCTTCCTGCAGCTCTTCCTTTACATAGTCCGGTGCTTCGTACACCACCAGCATCCGGGTGGTGGTGTCGTACAGACCAAAGTTCTCCCATGCGTAGGCGGTGGTGCTCACGGTGATGTTGCTGCGGGCTTCCTCCAAGTCCATGCCGGTGGTATCGGCCAGCATCTGCGCCATCAGCGGGATGCAGGCGGTGCTGCCGTCCAGCGGGGGAAACTCCGCTTCGGTCAGGAACGGCTCCGGCTGCTGCACAGCCGAGGACGCTGCAGAGGATGCGGGCGGCTCTGCGGCAGAGGAAGCGGTGCTGCCGGAGGGCGCATCCGTGCCCTTGCAGGCGGTCAGCACCCCGGCGGCGGAGCAGGCAGCCAGCCCCAGCAGAAAGCTGCGGCGGGAAATTTTAGCATTTTTCATAAGAAAACCCTCCTAGATCAATAGCCGTAACTCGGTACATCGTCCGCAGTGGCAGACGAGAAAATGCTCTGGCAGTACAGCCAGTTGCCGCTTGTGCCCATCCAGCCCACATAGAAGCCCCGCTGTGCGGCAAACACATGGTCGGGCAGGGCGTTCAGGCTGTTGGAATAGTACCCGGTGCAGCTGGAAAGTCCCTGCAGCACCACCTTGCCGTCTGCGTCCAGCACATCGCATACGTTGCCGTAGGCGCTGCCCGCAGCATCGCGGCTGCCGTAGAACATGGGTCTGCCATCGGGGTCGGTGGTCAGGTAGTTGATGTAGCTGTACTTGCCCTGCAGGGCGGTCAGGTCGCTGACAAGCCCCTGCGGGCCGTACAGCCGGGTGGCGGTGGTCTCGTAGCGGTCATTGTCCTGCAATTCCAGCCAGACGTAGCCGCTGCCGCAGTTGCTCATCCGTACCCGCTGCTGGTGCACCACCGGCTCTACGGTGGTGTCGGTCAGCAGCTTGCCGTTGTCCTTACTATACACCCGCAGGCTGCCATCCAGCGCGTAGACAGCTACGGTGCTGTCGGTGGCGTCTACATCGTACAGCGGGGTCTTTGCGCCGGTCTCCAAATCGTAAAGGTCGTAGCCGTGATCCTCGCCGCTGTGCCATGTTACCACATAGCCCGGGAAATACTGGCTGGGCTGCTCGTCAAAGGTGGCAATCAGCCCGCGGTCCTCGGTGGTCATGTCCCGCAGTTCGTACCGGCCATCACTGGTGGAAAAGCTGGCAAGACCACCCGGGTAGACCTGCAAAAAGCCCGTGTACTGCTCACCGGTCTGGGTGTTGTACAGGATCTGGTCGGTGGTTTCCTCTCCGGTGACAACGTCCAGCTCCACCCAGTCGCTCAGGGTGTCACTGTCGTAGAAAAGGCGGTACGCCGAGGCGGCCTCGGCGCGGTAGACGGGGGTGCCGTCCTTCTCCTGCACCACCACCCAGCTGTTCTGCTGGTAGTCGGTATCCCAGTCGTAATCGTCCAGCCCCTCCGGGCGGGCGTAGTAGCTGAACACCAGCTTATCGCCGCATAGGGTGCAGCTGTATGCGCCTACCGGTACTGGCAGCGCTGTACCGGTGGCAAGGTCGATGACCTGACAGGTGCCATAACCGGACTCCGGGACGTATCCGCCATCGATCAGGCGGCTCTCCTGCAGCACCAGCAGGCCGTTTTGCAGGGTGGCGCTCTGCTCGCCCTCAAAGGACATTACTTCAGTGCCGGTCTTGTCGTACAGGGCGGTGCGGCGTCCGCCCCGGCCGGTAGGGTCGGACCAGCTGCGCAGCCAGTAGTCTGCGGTGCCGGTGGCACTGTCCTCCACCAGCGAGACGTTCTCACTGCGGGTAGACTGGTGCAGCGGGGTGCTGCCGCACAGGATGGTGGTGCTGCTCCCGGAACGACCGTCGCAGTACAGCACCCGCAAACGGCCATCGTTCAGCACGGCGGGGTCGTACAGGGGCTTGCCGTTGTCGTCCGTAGGTACCGAAACGGCAGAGCTTGCAGCGCCCGGCACGCCGGTGGCGGGCGGCAGCAGGGCGCAGCCACAGCCTAAAGTAAGGGCAAGGGCAGTGCAGACTGCTCCGCAGCCGATACGCAAGACAACACGCTTCATAAAAAACACTCCTTTGCAAAAACAGGGAGGAAAATTTTTCCGTTCACTCAGAATACGAAACAGCCGCATTTTTCATTGCAGAACTTGCAGAAAAATGCGGCTAAAAACGGTTACAATTACATTACAGCTGCGCCGGGGCATGGGACGCTTCTGCCTTGTCCATCTGCTCCAGCTGCCGCAGAAAGGCCAGCAAAAAGGGCAGAGAAATGAAGCAGGTGAGCGTATCCGCAATGGGCTGGCAGAGCTCCACGCCCACAAGCCCCAGCACCCGGGGAAGTACAAGAATCAACGGGATAAAGCACACGCCCTGCCGGCAGCAGGCCAGAAAGGTGGCACGCCCGGCCTTGCCCACGCTCTGGAAGGTCATGTTGGTCACCACGATCACCGGCTGCAGAAGGATGGCAAAGCACTGGTAGCGGAAGGCGGGCAGCGCCACAGCGGTGACCGCCGGGTCATCCCGGAACAGGCGGATCAGGTTTTCATCGTTCCACCAGCACACCGCGATCAGCACCACCAGCAGCGCAAAGGCGGCTTTCAGGGTAAAGACGGCGGCCTGCCGCACTCGGTGGTATTTGCGGGCGCCGTAGTTGAAGGACGCCACCGGCTGCAAGCCCTGTCCCACGCCGATGGCCACCGAGAGGATGAACATAAAAATGCGGGACACAATGCTCATGCCCGCCACGGCGGCATCGCCGTAGCTGCGGGCGGCAATGTTCAGCAGCATCCCGCCGATGCTGTTCAGCCCCTGACGGCCAAAGCTGGGCGCGCCGCCTGCAAGGATCTGCAAAAACTCACGCGGCTCCCGGGTGACGGCAGAAAGCCGGAACTGGCTGACCGTTTTGCCCTGCAGGAACATATACAGCAGAATGCCGAAGCTGATGGTCTGGCTGAGGGCGGTGGCGATACCGGCACCGGCAGTGCCCAGCCCCAGCCCGAACATGAACAGCGGGTCCAGTGCAATGTTCAGCAGTCCGCCGGTGACCAGCCCGATCATGGCAAGGTTTGCTTTGCCCTCATACCGCAGGATGTTGTTCATCACCAGACTGGAGATCATCAGCGGTGCGGCAAGCAGGATGGGCCGGGCGTAGGCGCAGGCGTGGGGCAGAATGGTTTTGGTACTGCCCAGCAGCATCATAAAGTCCGGCAGGGTGGCAAGACCGACCACCGCCAGCACTACGCCAAAGGCCAGCGCAGTAAAAAAGCTGGTGGAAGCAAAGCGGGTGGCAGCGTGGGTATCCTGACTGCCCAGGCGGCGGCTGATGATGGTGCCGGAGCCGTGCCCCAGCATAAAGCCCAGCGCCTGTATGATAGCCATCAGGCTGGAAACGACGCCCACCGCGCCGGAAGCGCTGGTGGAGATGCGCCCCACAAAAAAGGTATCCGCCAGATTGTAAATGCTGGTGATCAGCATACTTAAAATCGTGGGCGCGGCAAGGCTGAGGATCAGCCGGGGGATAGGGGTCTCGGTCATTTTGTGATACTGCACCGCAGTGCGGTCCTGCTGGGTCATGGGCAAATATCCTCCTTCAAAAAACGAGAAAACCGCCCCTTTCAGAGCGGCAGATAGTCCTGATGAAAACAGTATAACGCAGTTGCGACAAAATGTCGAGGGAATAAAAACGGCCTTTCGCCCCTGCGAAGGGGCGAAAAAGCAGGCGAAAACAGGATGGTTTCTATATAAAGTGCTAAAGAATTGTCGAATTGCTTGTGAAAAATCACGATATGTGGTATTCTTTATAAGAAGGAATTGGAAAAATCTGTGCATTTTATGATTGGGAGGGATTTGTACATGAAATCCGTAGCACAAACTGTGATCGAGGCCGACCGCTTTTATACCATTGCCGCTCACACCGGCAATGTTATTCAGGCAGTGGAGGGCAGCAAGGACGGCGGCACTGTCCGTCTGGGCAAGTATGACCACAAGCCCGAACAGGAGTGGAGCTTTGTCCGCGAGGGCGATGGTGTGTACCGCATCCGCAACCGTGCCTCCGGCAAGCTGCTGGATCTGACCATGACCGGCACTGCCAACGGCACATGGCTGCACCTGTGGGAGGACGTGGGCGGCACGTCCCAGATGTGGAAGGTGGAGCACACCCCGGAGGGCACCGTGCGTCTGCGCTCTTCTTGGGCAGGCGGCAAGTGCGTGGACACCGTGGGCATCGGTGCCGAGGTGGGCGCTGTGCTGCAAATCTGGCAGGAGGTGCCCGGCGGTGGTGACCAGCTGTGGGTCATCTCTGAGGTAAAGGACCGCGTAAAGCGTGCCGCCAAGGTTGAACAAGCAGCACCCGCTGCCGAGACGAAGGCCGCACCGGCCAAGGAAGCCGCACCGGCCAAGGAAGCCGCTCCCGCCAAGAAGCCCGCAGCCCGCAAGCCCCGCACCACCAAGAAGGTGGAGGAGAAGCCCGCTGCTCCCGCCGCAAAGGCTGCAGAGCCGGTCAAGGCAGAAAAGCCCGCTGCAAAGAAGGCTGCTAAGGCAAAGGCTGAGCCTGCTGCTCCCGCAGTAGAGGTGAAGGCAGCTCCCGCCGTGGCAACCAAGGCCGAGCCTGTTACTAAGGCTGAACCGGCTGCCAAGGCAGCGCCCGCAGCGGAAGCCAAGACTGCCCCTGCCGCCGCAAAGCCCAAGGCAAAGCGTGCACCCTGCAAAAAGACCGTAAAGAAGTAAAAAAACTTTTAAACAGCAAAAAAATCGGACAGAGTGCGATCTGTCCGATTTTTTGCGTTTATAGAAGCTTTTTATGCAGCAGGGGAGGTGACAGCATCATCGCTCTGGGCAGCGGTCTGCACGAACTGCACGATGCTCTCGATGGTCTTGCGCAGCTGCACAAGGCTTTCCACGTCAGAGTCCTGCATCCGGGAGGTGGGAGCGGTTACCACGGTCTGGGAGGCAGTCACCGTGCCGGAAAGTTCTGCATGGATGCGGTGGGCGGGCACGTCCAGCAGGATGTGCACCTTGGGGGACAGGGTCTTGAGCAGACCCTGCTTTTCGATGCCCAGAATCAGCTGCGGCGCATCCTCCCCGGCGGCGAGGTTCGGCAGCTGAAGGTAGAGGTAACCTTCTTTCGCGTTGGCGGGCTGCACGGTTTTGAGCTGTTTCAAGTCCAGCTGGAAGTCGTTCACCTGCTGCAAGCCGGTGGCGGCGGGGTCTACCCCCAGCAGGGTGGCCAGCTGGTCTTGGGAGATGTAGCTGCCCAGCGACCAGCCCGGCAGCAGCAGGCTTGCCAGCGGATACTCGGCTACAACCGTGCTGCGCAGCTTGTTGTACAGCTGCCCGGCGTCGTAAAGGGTCTCTTCCTCGCTGATGTACATCCGGGTCAGAGGGGCATCGTTGACGGTGCTGGTGCCCGCCGGGTACAGCGCCAGCTGCACCGTCCGGGGGGTGTACTGGCCGGTCAGGCTGCCGGTGGTGCCGCCGAACTTGTCCAACAGGGCGTAAAGGGCGGGGGGCTCGGCCTCGGTGGAGATGATGGTGTAGTCCAGTGCAAAGCTGGCACCGCTCTGGAATGCCTTGACCCTGCGGCTGACCAAGCTGTACAGCACTGCCGCAGCCACCACGCACACCAAAACCAGACACAGCAGAACGATCAGCGCCGCCCGCAGACCGGTGCGCTTTTTGTGGGAAGATGCCATGGGAAACCTCTCCTTCCGGTAAAACGTATTTGCTTCAGCATAACGGAACTGCACGCAAATGTCAAGCGCCGCAAACTGCGGACAAAACAAAAAACCTGAAACATTTCTGTTTCAGGTTTCTGGCGGAAAGATGGGGATTCGAACCCCAGAACGCTTTTGACACGTTACACGATTTCCAGTCGTGCGCCTTAGACCAACTCAGCCATCTTTCCACATCTTCTGTTCTGCCTTTGGGCGGGTGCCCTTGGCGCTCCACTATAATACCTGAAAGCAGGCTTTTTGTCAAGGATTTTTTTGAAAAAAATCAGACTTTTTTAAAAATGACGAAAAAACGCGAAAAGACGTCCTGCGGCATGGACGGAACGCACAAAAAGTCCTTGACGTACTTTTAAAATGGGTCTATATTGAGGGCAAAGAGCGCTGCGGCGGGTCATTTTGTGCCGCAGCGGCGGGAAATATAAGGAGGATGCTTTTATGACTTATCCTGAAGTGCTTGCCAATGCCCGTACCTGCATTGGTCAATACTGCAAGGCCTGCCCGGTGTGCAACGGCGTGGCCTGTAAAAACCAGATCCCCGGTCCGGGTGCCAAGGGCGTGGGCGATACCGCTATCCGCAATTATAATAAGTGGGCCGATATCCGGGTAAACATGGACACCCTGTGCCCCGGCGGTGCACCGGACACCACGCTGGAGCTGTTCGGCAAAAGCTTCCGCTATCCCTTCTTTGCGGGCCCTGTGGGTGCAGTGAACCTGCACTACTCCGATACCTACACCGATATGACCTATAACGATGTACTGGTGCGCGCCTGTGCAGAAAACGGCATTGCAGCCTTTACAGGCGACGGCACCAACCCCACCGTGATGGAGATGGCTACCCGCGCCATCGGCGCTGCGGGTGGCTGTGGCGTGCCCACCATCAAGCCGTGGAACATTGATACCATCCGGGAAAAGATGGCACAGGCCAAGGCCAGCGGCTGTTTTGCCGTAGCTATGGACGTGGATGCAGCGGGTCTGCCCTTCCTGAAGAACATGACCCCGCCCGCCGGCAGCAAGAGCGTGGAGGAACTGGCCGAGATCGTGCAGCTGGCCGAGCGTCCCTTCATCGTCAAGGGCGTGATGACCGTTAAGGGTGCACTGAAGGCAAAGCAGGCCGGTGCCGCCGCCATCGTGGTGTCCAACCACGGCGGCCGCGTGCTGGATCAATGCCCTGCCACCGCCGAGGTGCTGCCGGAGATCGCCGCAGCCCTCAAGGGCACCGGCGTGAAGGTGCTGGTGGACGGCGGCATCCGCACCGGTGTGGATGTGTTCAAGGCACTGGCACTGGGCGCAGACGGCGTTTTGATCTGCCGCCCCTTCGTGACCGCAGTTTACGGCGGCGGCGCAGAGGGCGTGAAGTGCTACATCGATAAGCTGGCCGGGGAGCTGGCCGACACCATGCAGATGTGCGGTGCCCATACGCTGGCCGAGATCACCCCGGATATGGTGCGGGTCTGATTTTTCTGCGTAGAGAACGATTTTAATGGCCTCCGCCTTGCTCTGGCCATATTCAGCGGAAAGAATCTTATTTATAGAACAATGCCGGGCAGACTGCGGTCTGCCCGGCATTGTATTTTCACGAGAGGGGTCGAAGTGGAGAACGGCAGCTGCTGAAAATCGTTACTTCAAAGTACCGTCCAGCACCTGCTGGTAATACCACGGCTTCGGGGCGTGGAAGGTCTTGCCGCTGAGGAAGGCAAAGTCCGGCTGGGTGAAGCGGGGCATGGTCAGCTCCCATGCGCACAGCGCCTGATACTTCAGCTTCAGCTCCCGATTGGCGCTGTTGTTGCCATACTTGCTGTCGCCAAGGATGGGGCAGCCGATGCTTGCCATGTGGGCGCGGATCTGGTGGGTGCGGCCGGTGATCAGCTGCACCTTCAGCAGAGCCAGACGGCCGGAGACGGCGATGGTCTCGTACCGCGTCTCCACCTCCTTGGCACCGGGCTGCTTGTCCTCCACGATCTTCACGATGCCGCGGTCGGCGTCCTTCAGCAGATAGCCGCCCAAGGTGGCGTCCGGCGGCATGGGACGGCCAAAGGTGACGCAGAGGTAGGTCTTTTGCACCTCACGGTTCTTGATGGCGGAAAGGAACAGCTCCTCGGCCTCCGGGGTCTTGGCAATGATCACAAGGCCGCTGGTGCCGGTGTCCAGCCGGTGGCACAAGGCGGGGGTGTACAGGTCGTTCTCCTTGTACTCGCCCTGCTTGTTCAGGTACAGCAGCGCACGGTTCAGCAGAGTATCGTCCTCCGGGCCGTCCACGGCAACGCCGGCGGGCTTGTTCACGATCAGGATCTGCGGGCAGTCGTACACCACCTGCGCCGGGGTGCGGGCGTTCTTCCACGCGGGGCCTTCCACCCGGCGGTCGGCGTCCAGCACATCGTCCAGAATGAACAGCTTGATCTCGTCGCCCGCCATCACGCGGGTGGAAAGCGGCTGCTTTTTGCCGTTCAGCTTGATCTTGTTTTCCCGCAGCGCCTTGTTCAGACGGCCGGGGGTCAGGGCGGGGTATTGCTGGGTCAGATAATTGTCCAGCCGGGTGGGGGCAAGACATTTTACTTTTAAAATTTTCACGGGAAATTCCTCTCTATCTTAAAATCAGTTGCAATAGAATGGGTTCTTGATTCGTTTTTATTGTAGCGGAATAAATCTACCGCGTCAAGAAAGAAGGTATTTTTATGAACCTGAAATATAAGATTTTGGCTGTTCTGGCTGCGGGCATCGCATTGACGGCCTGCGGCGGCTCCGGCACCCCCGCCAGCACCCCCGCATCCAGTGCAGTGCCGGCCTCGTCCCATGTGGCAGAAGAAGGCGTTACGGAACCGATCAATCTGCTGACATGGACACTGGATGACCTTGATGACACGCAGACCACCACATTTGTTTCTGCCTCCATTACCTCCGGCGTACAGGACGGCAAATTGACTGCAAAGGTGTTTGGTTACGACATTTATAAGAAAGAGGATATTGAAAACCTTGCCGTTGGCGACAAGATCACCTTCCACGAAGAGGGTGCGGCATGGAATCAGGTCGTGAACGATGCGGTGACGAGCATCGAAAAAAATGACGAATATCATCTTGTAAGCATCAACGGCGGCATGGAGCAGCCCGGCGGGCTGGACTTGAAGCTGGAGGATGATGACACCTACCGGACGATGACCTTTGACGATTACCCGCTCTATTACGAGATGGGAGAAAAGACGATGCCGCTGGCAGAGAATGTAGTGCTGAAGGACAGTTCTGCCGCCCCGCAGGCCGAAGCCGTGGAGACTACGGGCGCGGATGCGGTGGCAGCAGCGATCAATGCAGACCCCGATAACTGGACCACCTATAATACCACGCTGGTGGTGCAGGGCGGCAAGGTGCTGGAGGTGCGCCGCATCTGGGTGCCGTAAATTTTGCTCAAAACCGTTGACAAACGTTTTGCGTATGCTATAATTTAGCTGTACGCAAAGGGGCACTTCGCCTGCCTTGCGGAATGTAAAATTATGACAGATGGCAATGATGGGGTCAGAAATGCACACACCACCGTCCAGAGAGAGCGCCCACGGCTGTAAGGTGCTCCGGTCGGGATCATTTCGCGCCACCCCGGAGCTTCCGGCGAATGCAAACCGGACGCTGCGCAGCGTTAACGCGCCGAAAGCGGCAGGGGACAAGTGATCCTTTGCAATTTGGGTGGTACCACGGAGTTTGATGCACAAGCAGCCTTCGTCCCTTTTGGGATGAGGGCTGTTTTTTGTTTTTTCTCCGTGCCGCCCCTCTGCCATAACAGCATAAAAACGGCGCACAAACGCCAAAGACAATTGAGGAGAGAAAGATCTATGCAATGGACCGGTTTGAATGAACTGCGCGAAAAGTACCTGAGCTTCTTTGAAAGCAAGGGTCATCTGCGTCTGGACAGCTTCCCCCTAGTACCCAAGAACGACCCCAGCCTGCTGCTGATCAACAGCGGCATGGCCCCCATGAAGAAGTGGTTCCTGGCACAGGAGGAGCCGCCCCGCCACCGCGTGACTACCTGCCAGAAGTGCATCCGCACCCCGGATATCGAGCGCGTGGGCATCACTGCCCGCCACGGCACCTTCTTTGAGATGCTGGGCAACTTCTCCTTCCAGGATTACTTCAAGGACGAGGTCATTCCTTGGGCTTGGGAGTTCCTGACCAGTGACGAGTGGATGGCTATCCCCAAGGACCGTCTGCACATCTCTGTGTATGAGGAGGACGACGAGGCCTACGATATCTGGACCAAGAAGGTTGGCATCGCCCCGGACCACATGGTGCGTCTGGGTAAGGAGGACAACTTCTGGGAGCACGGCTCCGGCCCGTGCGGCCCCTGCTCCGAGATCTACTTTGACCGCGGCCCCGAGTACGGCTGCGGCAAGCCGACCTGCGGCGTGGGCTGCGACTGCGACCGCTATATGGAGATCTGGAACCTCGTGTTCAGCCAGTTCGACGCCGACGGCAAGGGTCACTATGAGCGTCTGGCACGCCCCAACATTGATACCGGCATGGGCTTGGAGCGTCTGGCCTGCGTGATGCAGAACGTGGGCAACCTGTTCGAGGTGGATACCGTGCAGAGCGTGCTGCACCATGTGGAGCACATTGCAGGCAAGACCTACAAGCAGGACCCCAAGACCGATATCTCCATCCGCGTCATCACCGACCATATCCGCAGCTGCACCTTTATGGTGTCTGACGGCATCCTGCCCTCCAACGAGGGCCGCGGCTATGTGCTGCGCCGTCTGCTGCGCCGCGCTGCCCGCCACGGCCGGATGCTGGGCATCGACCACCCCTTCCTCGTGGATCTGGTGGAGACCGTCATCCAGTCCAGCGAGTCCGCCTACCCCGAGCTGCGCGAGCATGACGCCTATATCAAGAAGGTCATCGGCACCGAGGAGGCAAACTTTGCCCGCACCATCGATGCCGGCATGAACATCCTGAACAACATGATCGACCGTCTGGAGAAGGCACACCAGAAGCTGCTGAGCGGCATGGACGCCTTCAAGCTGAACGATACCTTCGGCTTCCCGCTGGATCTGACCAAGGAGATCGCCGCCGAGCAGGGTCTGGAGATCGACGAGGACGGCTTCCACGCAGAGATGAAGAAGCAGAAGGAGCGCGCCCGCGCCGAGCGTCTGAAGAAGAACATCTCCGGCTGGAGCGAGGATCTGTTCGGCGCACTGGAGGCCGAGCCCACCGTCTTTACCGGTTACGACACCCTGACCGACAAGGGCACTGTTGTGGCGCTGAGCGATGAAGAGACCCTGACCGATGCCATTGCCACCGACGAGGAGGCAAAGGACGGCGTGCTGGTGGTGCTGGATAAGACCCCCTTCTACGCAGAAATGGGCGGTCAGGCTGCCGACCACGGCGTACTGAACGGTGCCGAGTGCAGCCTGCGCGTGCTGGACGTGAAAAAGACCCCCAAGGGCTACTACGTCCACACCTGCGTGCTGGAGAGCGGTATCGTGAAGGTGGGCGATGTGCTGACCGCACAGGTGGACAAGGGCTACCGCATGGCCATTGCCCGCAACCACACCGCTACCCACCTGCTGCAGGCTGCCCTGCGTGAGGTGCTGGGCGACCATGTGCATCAGGCTGGTTCCTATCAGGATGCCTCCATCACCCACTTCGACTTTACCCACTTCAGTGCCGTGACCCCCGAGGAACTGGCACGGGTGCAGAAGATCGTCAACGATAAGATCTTTGACTCCATGAACGTCACCGTGCAGGAGATGCCGGTGGAGGAAGCCAAGAAACTGGGCGCAATGGCTCTGTTTGGCGAAAAGTACGGCAAGGTGGTCCGCGTGGTGGATATCGAGGGCTGGTCTACCGAGTTCTGCGGCGGCACCCACGTCAAGAACACCGCCCAGATCGGCGGCTTCAAGATCGTCAGCGAGTCCTCTGTGGCTGCCGGCATCCGCCGTATCGAGGCCGTCACCGGCCGCAACCTGCTGATCCGTGCAAACCTGCAGGAGGCTATGCTGCATGATGTGGCCAACACCCTGAAGGCCAACAACGTGGCTACACTGCCCGCCCGCGCCGAGGCTGTGATGGCTGAGAACAAGGCCATGAGCCGCGAGCTGGAGGAGATGAAGGCAAAGATCGCCGCCTCCAAGGTGGACAGCCTGTTCGACAATGCCGAGGAAGCAGACGGCGTGAAGATCGCTTCTGCATACTTTACCGGCACCACCGGCGACACCCTGCGCGGCATGTGCGACAGCATCCGCGACAAGGCCGTGAACCCCGTGGTGGCTGTTCTGGTGGGCAAGGCCGAGGATAAGATCACCATGGCTGTTACCGTGAATAAGCTGGCACAGGAAAAGGGCCTGAAGGCTGGTGTGCTGGTCAAGGAGTTGTCTGCTATTGCCGGCGGCAAGGGCGGCGGCAAGCCGGACTTTGCAATGGCCGGTCTGAAGGACGAGACCAAGATCGACGAGGCACTGGCTTCTGTGAGCGCTATTGTCAAGAAGGCTCTGGGCTAAAAAAGATCCATGTCCCGCGCCCGGTGCCGGATGCGCGCCGGGGCGGCGGGCTTTTGTAGAAGCAGGAAGGAGTGTTCCCCCATGGAAGATTGTCTGTTTTGCATGATCGCAGAGGGCAAGATCCCCTCTAAAAAGCTGTACGAGGATGACCAGGTAGTGGCATTCTACGACATCAACCCGCAGGCAAAGGTGCATTTCCTTGTGGTTCCCCGCAAGCACATCTCCTCTGCCGCTGCGCTGACCGAGGAGGATGGTGCTCTGCTGGGCCACATCTTCGCCGTCATCGCAAAGCTGGCCAAGGAGCAGGGACTGGAAAACGGTTACCGCATCATCTCCAACGTGGGCGAGGACGCAGGCCAGACCGTGAAGCATCTGCATTTCCATGTTCTGGGCGGCGAAAAACTGCCTGTCTGATTCCAATACGAAAGGGAGATTTTGATTATGGCTGAAACTTATACCCTGCACGTCGCAGGCCTGACCCGTGAGCTGACCATCTGCAAGGTGAACGACCACATGGACATTGCCGCATTTATCATGCTGGGTGATGCCGAGCTGACCGTGGCCGCTGCTGCGGAGCTGCTGAAAAAGTGCCCGGATTTTGATATCCTGCTCACCGCCGAGGCCAAGGGCATCCCGCTGGCACACGAGATGAGCCGTCAGAGCGGCAAGCCCTATATCTGCGCCCGCAAGGGTGTCAAGCTGTATATGCCGGACCCCGTGGTGGTGGAGGACCAGTCCATTACCACTGCCGGTAAGCAGAAGCTGGTCATCGACCGCAAGGAGCTGGAAAAGATGAACGGCAAGCGGGTGCTGGTGGTGGACGATGTCATCTCCACCGGCGGCTCTCTGAAGGCACTGGACGCGCTGGCAGAAAAGACCCAGTGCACCATCGTGGGTCAGGCCGCTGTTCTGGCCGAGGGCGACGCTTCTGAGCGCAAGGATATCATCTTCCTTGAGCCGCTGCCCCTGTTCTTCCACTAAGCCGGGATGCGCCGCCCGCTCTGCGCGTTCTGCGCCGGAATGATGGGCCTTAGTTTCCTGTGGACTTTTTTGCCGCAAACGGAGCTTTTTATGCCGTTTGCGGCATTTTTTGTTGCCTTTTTGCTGCTGCTTTGCATCCCGCGCCGCAGCCGCAAGCTGGCGCTCTGTCTGCTGCTGGGCGCACTGGCGGGGCTTTGCGCGGTGCATACCACGAGCGCCCGGCTGGAGCGTGCCGGGGCAAATTACGCCGGACGCACCGTGCTGCTGACTGCTGAGGTGGAGCGCGCGGACAGGAACTATTTTTCAGACACAGTGGACGCGACCCTGTGGGTAGAAAGCGTGAACGACAGCCCGGCGGGTTTCCGCATCACCTGTGCAGAGCTGCCCGCCTGCACGGCAGGGCAGCGGGTGCAGGGCTGGTTCACGCTGCAACAACCGGACATGGAAGAACAGACGGCGCAGTACGCAGACGGCATCGCCTTGCAGGCAGAGCCGTTGGCAGAAAAGCCGCAGCTCACCGTACTGGGCGAGAGCGGCAGCTTCCGTGCCCGCACCCACCGCTTGCAGCAAAAACTGAGCGAGAGCCTGCGCCGTGCCATGCACCGGGACACCGGCGGCGTGCTGGCTGCCATGACGGTGGGCGACCGCAGCGGGCTTTCGGCGCAGCTGCGCAGCGCCTACCGGGGTGCGGGGCTTTCCCATGTGCTGGTGGTCAGCGGCATGCACGTTTCCATCCTGTGCGGGGACATTTTTACTGCCCTGCACCCCCGCGGCTGGGAGCAGAGCTACCGCCGCCGCAGACGGCGTGCAGTGGGCAAAAGCCTGCTGGCGCTGGTGCTGATGGGCGTGACCGGCTTTACACCCTCGGTGCGCCGCGCTGCCGTGGCGGTGTGGGTCAGCGCCTTGGGCGTGTGGGTGTGGGGACCGCCGGACGCCCTCACCTCGCTGGCGGCGGCAGGCATCCTGATGACCGCTGTCAACAGCTATGCGGTGTGGGATATCGGATTTGAACTTTCTTTTGCGGCAGTGGTGGGCACGGTGGCAGGCAACGCCTGCATCCGCCGGATGCGGGACGCCCACGACAGGCGCTTCTGGGTCAAAGCAGGGGAAAACCTGCAAAAGCCGGTCAGACGCCCGTGGTACAGCAAATTGCCGAAGGGCGTGCAGGGTCTTGTAGAGAGTGCCTGCATTGCCGCCTGCGCCTCGGCGGCTACCTTCCCGGTGCTGGTGCTGCGCGGCCTGAGTGTCAGCGCATGGGCGGTGGTTTCCAGCATCGCGGTGCTGTGGATGGTGCAGCCGCTGCTTCTGTTGGGGTTGGCAGTAGCCTTTGTGGGACTGGTGCCGTGGCTGGCACCGGTGCATGGGGTACTTTCCCGGGCGGCAGACCTGCTCACAGGGCTATTGAACGGCTGGGCGGTCTGGCTCAGCACAAAGCCCGGGGCATCCATTTACTTTAATACCGCCTACGCAGCGCTGGTCTGTCTGCTGCTGTGCGGGCTTGGGGTGCTGGCTTTCCGCTGGCGGGTGCGTCTGCGGGTGGCGCTGCCGGGCATTCTGCTGGCGGCAGCGGTGGGCATCGGGCTGGGCAACGCCCTCAGCCGGGACGTGGTGCACATCGACCTTGTGGGCAGCGCACAGGCGCCTGCGGTGGTAATTGCCCAGAACGACCGGGCAGTGGTACTGTTCCGGGGCGGTAGCGCCGCCCAGCGTGCGGTGGAAAACCAGCTAGCGCGGCGGGGCGTGCGCACTGTGGAACTGGTGGTAGACCTGCGCATGAATGCAAAAACCGCCTGCACCCTGCCCGCGCAGCAGGGCATCCGAGCAGAGCGTCTGCCGGTCAATACCAGCCGTAAGCTGCGCTGCACCCCGGCGGCGGTGGAACTGCTGCGCACCCGGGAAGGGTGTCTTGTGCGGCTGAGCATCGGCAACCGGCAGTTTGTGACCCTGAGCGGAAAGGCAGAGCTGGCGCAGTCGTTGCAGACAGAGTGGCTGATCGCCACGCCGAAAAAGCCGGAGACAGTGCAGTACCAAAAACTGCTGGCGCTGCGCAGTTACAGCTGGATGCCGCCGGAAACGCAGTACACTGCCTCCCTCAGCCTGCGCCGCACCGGCGGCGAAAGGCTTGAGTGATGCTTTGCAATCCGGGCCGAGTGTGGTACAATACAAGGAGCATTTTATAACAGGAAAGGGGCATTTGCATGGCCACGGAAGCAAAACTCCGGCAGCTGGCCGACAAGGGCTGCCCGGTCTACTATTTTTATTCCAGCGAGCGGTATCTGGTGCGGCAGGCAGTGGCGGCGGCGGTGCGGGTGCTGTCGGCAGACAGCGACGAGGACGCTACCATCTTGGACGGTGCCGCCCCGGAGCTGGAACAGCTTATCATGGCAGCGGGCACCATCTCCTTTTTCGGCACCCGGCGCGTGGTGGTGCTGCCGGAAATAGACCCCGCAGCCTACGGCAGCAAGGACCTGGACGAGTTGTGCAGTACCCTTTCCAGCTTGGAAAACGCCGTGGCGGTGCTGGGCAGCGTATTCCCACTGGAACGCGGAAAGATCAAGCTGGGCAAGCAGGCGCAAAAGCTGCAAGCCCAGTGCAAAGCCATCGGCTACACGGAGGAGCTGGCAAAGCCCCGCCCCTTTGAACTGAAAAATCTGATGATGGAGCGCGCAAAGGCGCAGGGCGCAACCCTGCCGGACGGCGCAGCCACCGCATTGCTGGAGCGCTGCGGCGAGGACCCCTTTCTGCTGGAAAACGAGGTGGACAAGCTTTGTGCCCTGTCCGGCTACCAGACTGTGAGCGCCTCCATGGTGGCAGAGATGGGCACGGTGAGCCTTGAAGCGGACGTGTTCGAGATGATCCGCATGATCACCGCCAAAAACGCCACCGGAGCCTGCAAAAAGTTACAGACCCTGCTGCGGCTGCAGCAGGAGCCCATCGCCATTACGGCGGCGATGATCGGCAGCTATGTAGACCTGTACCGGGTAAAGCTTGGGGCGGCAAAGCGGAAAAATTACAGTGCGGTGCACAAAGATTTTGGCTATAAGGGCAGTGACTACCGGCTGAAGCGCTCGGCAGAAACTGCCGCCCACTACACCCTGCCCCAGCTGGAGGCCTGCTTGCAGGTGCTGCTGGAGCTGGACCAGAGCCTGAAAAGCCAGCCTGTGGCGGCGCAGACACTGCTGGAAACAGCACTGTGCCGTCTGGCGCTGGCGGGGAGCGGAAGATGATGCAAAGCGAGATGATCCATACCGACCGGGTGCTGATCGTGGAGGGCAAATACGATGCCGTCCGTCTGGCGCACCTGACCGATGCCATGATCCTGCTGACGGATGGTTTTGGCATTTATAAAGACAAACAGCGCCAGCAGCTATTCCGGGCGCTGGCGCAGAAAAACGGTCTGATCTTACTTACGGATTCGGACGCGGCAGGTTTCCGCATCCGCAACTACATCACCAACATGGTGGGTGCGCAGAATGTGGTGCAGGCCTATGTGCCCGCCATCCACGGCAAGGAAAAGCGCAAGGCGCAGCCCGGCAAGGAGGGCTTGCTGGGGGTAGAGGGCGTGGATGACGCCCTTGTGCGGCAGGCACTGTTGGACGCCTTGGGCGCGGAAGCCGGTGCCGCGCCGGTGCGCCCGGCGGGACGGCAGATCACCTACACCGACCTGTACGAGTGGGGGCTTTCCGGCAAGCCCGGCAGCGCCGAGCGCAAGGCTAGACTCTTGAATGCGCTGGGGCTGCCGCCGCGCCTTTCCAAAAAGGAACTGGTAGAGGCTTTTAACCGGCTATATACTTTTGAACAACTGGACGAATTGCAGTTGAAAATTTTGCAGGAGTGAAAAACTAGCTGTGTTTGCCCCACGCCTGCCGCAGCAGTTCCAGCGCGTGGGTCTCCAGCCGGGAAACATAGCGACTCGCCTATTGTAAACGATTTGCCCTAAGAAATTGCTTCCAGTTCACGGAAGCGGAATTTGATGATAATTTGTTTGTCCTCGGTCAATTCGACTCGCTCGATGAGACTGACCAGTAGTTCACGGCTGGTGTAAGCCGAATCTAAAAACTGCTGCACCAGTTCTCTTGCTCGGTCCTCGGTGCTGATCGGGCTTTCTTTTTGTGCTTCCAGCTCCTTCAGCTTATCTTCCAGAGAATTGCGCTCCATCTTGACTCGCTGATAGATGCGCTCAAAATCAGCTTCAGCCAACAGTCCGGTGAGCCGATCCATATACATCTTATCCAGATTGGCTGTCAGGCTGTCGATCTTGCCGTGCAGTGATTGGATCTCAGCTTCATGGCTTTCTGTCTGCCGAGCTTTCTCCACAGCATCCGCTGCAATGGGCTGAAGCTTCTTTGGATCAAGATAAGCTTCACAGACTTCTCTCACTTTTGCCAGCACAGCTTCTGTAACAACCTGCTCTTTGATAGAATGGCAGGAACAGACGCCCGCTTTCGTGAAGCGCTGATAGGTTCGGCATACGAAGAACAATCGATCCTCACCGGATACCGGCGGACGATTGAGCACCGCCATGGGGTAGCCGCACTCATGACAAAAAATCAAGCCTTTTAATAAAAAGTCGTAGGTTCTGCTGCGGGTGTGCTTTCGGCTGTTGACCAGCATCCGTACCTTTTGAAAAGTCTCTTTATCGATCAGCGGCTCATGGGTGTTTTCAACAACCACCCAGTTCTCACGGTCCTGTTTCAGACACTTTTTGGACTTGTAGCTGATCTTCACAGTTCGTCCCTGGACCATATTGCCCAGGTAGGTTTCGTTCTGGCGCATCTCAGAGCTACGCTCACTGGC